>Ga0315914_1000730_pt1 | contig 44299 bp, 20 predicted proteins | sample MpolenodulesMG_FD_203920 | JGI IMG/M metagenome (GOLD analysis project Ga0315914, IMG submission 203920) | Medicago polymorpha root nodule microbial communities from Los Angeles, California, United States - elongated nodules | ecosystem: Host-associated > Plants > Roots > Nodule | place: USA... | reverse complement strand
GGTTGGTTCGATTTGGGGATTTGGACTCGAACCCGAACCGAACCGAATCGATGCCCACCCCTACTTGTGATGCTCTTGTTATTTAGTTTTGATTTCGACAAGTATTATATATATATATATATATATTGTTTGTAGAAATTCTCTCCAAAAAAAATATTTTGAGAATGTGCACCACAAATAGGAATGGGATGTATATGACGTAAAATATTCACATAAACCTCATTCAATAATAGAAAACGTGTTAAAAAAAGCATTGATGAAGTATTTGTTGAAATCAAACTATCTACAATTATAAAATCATTCATTTCACACAATCACACAATCTAGGTCGTCGAATCAAAATTGGATGGCCAATTTTTAACTTAATAATTCGTTCCAAAATAAAAAAAGTTTAAGCATAAACTATTCAATCTCAATCTAGTATTCTATCTACGATTGCATGATTGTATGAATTGTTAAGATTCCAAATCCCAATATCGATGTCATTGCAGATATCATCCGTGGTACTCTTCACTATGGGCTCAATTCATAGCCTATATTCACTAGGGCATGGCCTATGCAGTTTTTTTTTACTAATATTTGGAAGAGATTAATTTTTATGCATCGATAGTATATTATTTTTTTACTTACATATGAATCCAATCAAATTATAACATATGAATACATGTAGAGATGTTTAAAGAAAAACATAAAAAAGTGACATCATAGAATGTTTGATTGAATGCATGTGTAATTTTTTTTTGACAATGTTCATGTAAACAAAATAATTCTTCTTACGAATGTTTTGATGCAAAATATTACGTTCCTCATGTGACATTGTATTCAGAAATTTATTGCTCATTGAAATATTGCATAACTAAGGGTGAAGTTCAGTACTCCATTCCACACTTCACATGGCCATGTCACTAAATCAATACTAAAAAAAATCATTAGTAGCACTAAAGTGTGGGTGTTTTTAATAGATACATGGGCTACTGCTCTAAATATTTATAATAAAAGATATGATATAACAATAAAATATGTACAAAGTTCAGCTTAGGTTTAACTCCAATCAATCGTGGAAAATGATGATAAATGGATTAAAAGAAAGGCAACCTTAATGAACTTGTAGCTTTCTCTCTCAATAAATCTCACATATTCACATTGCACATGGAAGGAGTGCTTAAGAGAGATACTATACTTTGTCCCTTACCTAAAAAGAGAGAGAGAGAGAATATTAATGAATTATTACAAAGAGTACTGCCACCACCTTTTTTTAATTTTGTTATTATGCTTTTAACTTTATATTGTTCATGTGTTTTTGCCTACTCTGATAGTGATGATTAATAGGTGTCAAATTATAGTGATTGAGATTTTAGACTAAGACATTTTGTTCAATTACTTTTTACAATTTGTTGTAAGCAATATTATTGTTTCCAATTTTTTATTAGAGTTAATTAAGTTTTTAGTCTCTATAAATATTTACAGTTTTGTTTTTAGTCTCTATAAAATAAAATCACACTTTTTAATCCGTGTGACATTTTCCTTAAGCATTTTAGGGACCAAAACTGTTGATCGAAATTTTTGACAAGGACTAAAAGTGCTGATGGAAAATTTTATAGGGACTAAAAATGCTGATGGAAAATTATATAGGGACTAAAAAGTGTGATTTTATTTTGTAGGGACTAAAAACAAAACTGTAAATATTTATAGGGACTAAAAACTTAATTAACCCATTTTTTTTATTAAATCCAAATTACTTTTCAGAATTTATAGTAAGTATTGGATCATTTTGGAAAATTTGCCTAATTCTTTTAAAAGAAATTATTATTAGATGGTAATATTAATGATTATTTTTTTAACTTTGCCTAATTCTTTCATATGTTTGGATAATTTAGAAAGAGAGGAATATGTTAATTAAAAGGTGGTGAATTTAAGGTGTATTTATATACAGAATATTCTGTTGTCTCATAGTTTTTACATTTTTATGATATAAATTAATTAATATAAACTATTTTACTTTTTACGCATGATTTAAAATAGAAGTAATATGTCTCCGTAAGCTTAACTCAGTTGGTAGGGACAATGCATAATGTATGTAAGGTTCGGGGTTCAAACCCTGACCACCACCAAAAAAAATAATATTCATGATAAAATCTAATTAAAGTAAATGATTGTTGTTGTGGTTAATAATATTATTATTATTATTAAACGAAGTAGTAAACACTATTGAAACTTACACATACAACTGTAAGTTATTAAATTCAAACTCAAATGAAGATGTTCAATTTAACAAATTTGACATTGTCAGTTGCATTATATTTTATAGACAATAAGTTATTGTTTTAACTTAAAGATAAATTGAGTGTAAACATTTTAATATTAAAAGTTTGAGTTGCTCAAGGGTTGCTTAATTTTTTTTGTTGCATAAGAGTCACCTATATATAGATTTACGTGACATTATGCAAGTTACAACGTAAATTGATTTCCTTATATACATAATTTTGATTCGGAGATTAAATTTGATCAGCTAGAATCTGAAAATCAATACAATATAACAAGAAGTTCTTCTTGTAAAAAATTGGGGAAAATTATTATTAATTAAATTTATAGAAAAATAAAAACTTAGTAAGTTGAGCATGGAAAAATATTATTTGTTTTACCAAATTTTAGTTTTTTGCAATGAATTGAATCCACTGATAGAAGTGCCTACTCACACATAGATACACAAATGTACTTATTCTAAGAAGAGAGTTTTTCATATAAGACGAACAAAGAAAAATTATGAAAACTCCAATATAAGATCCACCGATTATAATGTGACACATTAAGTAAAACTATAAGTGTTTATTATATTAGTGAAGGAGGCTATCTTGTCTGATCTTGTGATTATTTTGCACTATACCATACGTGTACTAGTGGTGCACATGGTACTTTGCTGCCCCTAACATAAATTGCAACATAAGGATTCTTGGTAGATGCTCATGCCTTCATTTTCAAGTTTGTTTGCACTTCAAGTTGTCCATTCAATGCATCTCTCTCACACAACTAACAAAAAACAAAAATGTGCTCCAACCCTAAGACATAGATGTTAGATTATTTTATTAAAAAAAATTAGTTTTGTATCGTAAAGAACATTTTTTTTTTACACTTTTAAAAATTTAACTACACAAATTTTAAGATTTTTAATTATATTTGATTCTTTAACTAATGTTTTACGAACATTATTAGCATTTTCCTAAGTATTTTGACGTAAAAAAAAAGGGTTTTGATTTAGCTATCGGACAAACTCTATATTATTATGACTTTTCTCTTCTTTATTAGGGAGAATATCATATTTAAGATGTTGGTGAGTGTTAAATGTGGATGTATCTTCCATCTCGGGAGATTAAAACTTTGATTCGCTAGATTGTAACAATATATTATCTTCGTTTAGACGAAAAGTTTGTTGGTTGAATAGAGTGACAATTGTTTAGAAAAAAATTTACATTGACAATGTCTCGTCAATTTATAATTTAGAGGAAATTAAGATGAACACTACCAAATCAATAAAAGACAAAACATGAAGATACAATCGCTAAAATAGTAGATGTCAAAATTGCGCAATAGCATTAATGTTGGGGTCCAACGTTAATGCTATTGTAGATGCTATTCTGCAATTTTGATATGAAAGTTAATTTATCAATCATGTAAAAGTTAAAAAAGTTCATTTATCCCTTATATGAAAGTTAATAAAAATAAATTATGATTGATCGTTTTATTGGCTTGATGGAAAAGTCTGAATTGAATTTTCTTTTGGTGAAAAGTTTTAATTGAATTTTAACTTCTAAGAAGAGATAAGTCGAAGAAAACAATTTTCATTTATCTTTATATATAATGGGTATTACTTAGTTTGAAGACTTTTAAATGATCCGTTAACCCAATTGAACTCGATGTTAAGAGAAAATTAAGAAGTCTCTTGATGAAAAAGTTGCGTCAAGGTATCAAATACACTTTGTGCCTATTGTTTACTTTGATTATAGGTAATGCATGTAATAAATAATTGATAAGCTATTAAAATATTTGGAGCCAACAACGTGCAATTAATTTTCTTCCAAAATAACTAACGTTCTTGATGAAAGTAAAAACCTATTTAGTGAATCTAGCCATATTTGTACCATTAAGTCAACTTTCTAGGGTATATGATGTTTAATTTGGTAATATAATAAGTCTCATTTGTCAACTTTGGGATGTATCTATTTACCTCTTAAAATAAGTAATTTTTAGCATGACTTGCACCCAAATTAGTAAAAAGAAGTTATTTCTACTTTGACTATCTAAATTCTTTGAATTTAAGGGTTAGGGTTACCAAAATTCAAACTCTCATAAATCTCACACACTTTTTAAGTGGTGTAAAAATAGGGAGTCCATATATAGCAAATAAAAAAGCTTCAAAATCTCATCCATTGCATTGCACATTCAATAAACCAACCATTATGTTCTTTAATTCCCAAACTTGAAAACACATCCACCCCCCAATTAAAAAGGAGAGAACTTCTCCATACAACAATATCCTTAAACAAAGTATCTACATAAAAATATTTTATTAAAAAAAAAACTCCTAAATTTAAGGATCTCCAACCAATCAATTTAGCATATAGCATATTTTAGAAGTAGATGAAAAAATAGACATCTTTTACCACCCATCCACTTGTATTGGTTTTCTTGAATGAGACACCTTTTTGTTCTTTCTATGAGGTAAAGAAAGAAGAGTCTCTAACAACACAAATCCATATCCTAATTCATTGAATTAACCTTTGAATCCAAGTTTCCTCCTTATTCATTCACATGTTCTCACAAACTTTCAACCTCTCACACTCTTAATCCAATTTTTTTCTTCAAACTTCAAAAAACCATTTTTTTTAAATCCGTGAAACCATTAAAAACTAAAAAACCAAAAAACCAAAAGTGTGCCCACCACCACCTCCAACCCATTCCTACAAGAAAAACAAGATTCCCAAAAAAGAAACCTAAAAAAAAAATCAAAAAAGATAAAGAAAGCCAACTCACCAACTCAAAAGAAAAAAGAAAAAAAAATTGTTATAGTTTTAATATTTTTTTGGTTCTTTCTATCACTTTCCTCAATCTCAGAAACTAAAGAAAGAAAGAAACACATCCCCATTTAGAACCATTAACCCAATTTCTTCAATAGAAACCCTAATTTCTCAAATTTGGGGGAACCTAAAGAATTTTCTCAGAATTTTCAATCGGCATCGAAATTCATAGTAATCGAGGTAGAGAAATCGTGGGTATCTTTCAAAATCTGAAATTTCTCTCTCTATTTTTCTGGGTCAGTGAAGAAAAATTAATTTTACCGAGAAAATCTGAGATTTTCCCAAGAAAATGTCTCAGCTGAAGCAAATGTCGCACGCTGATAACAGTGCTCCGTCGACGCCGGGAAAGTTCAAGATGGAGAAAGCTTCTTACTTCAACCGTGTACGGTGGCACGCTTCTCCGGCGAAGCTTTGTCTTTGGAGTTTTGTTTTCTCAGCTGCGATCTTGATCTTCTTTTTCCGTTCTCCGGCGACTTCTCCTCTTCCGGCGGACCCTTCACGGCGGTCATTGAGGAGTCCTTCCAACTGGGGTGGTCCCGTTTGGGAGAAACGTGTCCGTTCATCCGCTAGAGTCCGGTCACGGAACGGATTCTCCGTTCTTGTGACCGGAGCTGCTGGTTTCGTCGGAACACATGTCTCCGCGGCGCTTAAGCGTCGTGGAGACGGTGTTTTAGGGATTGATAATTTCAATGACTATTATGACCCTTCTTTGAAGCGTGCAAGACAAGCACTTTTGGAACGTACTGGTGTTTTCATTGTTGAAGGTGATATCAATGATGCTGCTTTGTTAAGGAAGCTTTTTGAGGTTGTTCCTTTTACTCATGTCATGCATTTGGCTGCTCAAGCTGGTGTGAGGTATGCTATGGAGAATCCTGGTTCTTATGTTCATAGTAACATTGCTGGTTTTGTTAATTTGCTTGAGGTTTGTAAAAGTGTTAATCCTCAACCTTCAATTGTTTGGGCTAGTTCTAGTTCTGTTTATGGATTGAATACTAAGGTTCCTTTTTCTGAAAGGGATAGAACTGATCAACCTGCTAGTTTGTATGCCGCTACTAAGAAAGCCGGTGAAGAAATTGCGCATACTTATAATCATATCTATGGTCTTTCTTTAACTGGTTTGAGGTTTTTCACTGTTTATGGTCCTTGGGGTAGGCCTGATATGGCTTACTTCTTTTTCACTAGAGATATTTTGAAGGGGAAGACTATTCCTATTTTTGAGGCAGCGAATCATGGTACTGTTGCGAGGGATTTTACTTATATTGATGATATTGTGAGGGGGTGTTTAGGTGCTTTGGATACTGCTGAGAAGAGTACTGGAAGTGGTGGGAAGAAGAGGGGGCCGGCGCAGTTGAGGGTTTTCAATTTGGGGAATACCTCGCCTGTTCCTGTTAGTGATCTTGTGGGTATTTTGGAGAGGCTGTTGAAGACTAAGGCGAAGAGGAATATTATGAAGTTGCCGAGGAATGGGGATGTGCAGTTTACTCATGCGAATATTAGTTATGCGCAGAGAGAGCTTGGTTATAAGCCGGTGACGGATCTGCAGGCTGGTTTGAAGAAATTTGTGAGGTGGTATCTGAATTACTATTCTTCTGGGAAGAAAGCTGTTGAGTGATGATGGATTCTTTTTTTATATAGGATCTTTGAATTCTTGTTCATTATGATTCTTGTGATTGTTCTCTTAGCATTTTCTCTGCCCGTATTGCTCGAATTGCCATGTTTCATACTTGTCAAAGATGTACCTTATTAGGGAGGAACCTTGTTTCCTGCACTGAGGAAGTTTTGTTGTTGTTGGAGACTGGAGATTATTCGCCCGGGCACCCTATTTTCCAGTGCCAAAGAAAACAAGATATATCATCATATTCTCTTTTATTCTTTTTTTTATCCTCCTCCTGAATGTAATTGTTGTAGTTTTAGAAATGTAGCATTCATGACTGATAGAGAGCATATGCTGATTGGTGGCAGTGTATAATTGTTAAGGAAAATGAGTAAAATCATCATACAATAGTTTGATTTCCAGTTTTCAAACTGAATGAATCAATAAGACATGTATTTTATTTGCATATGTAATTTTTCAGCTATAAATGGACTCCTGTATTAATAATTATGTGCACAATTATATTACTATCCATGTTGCTATTGCTAACGTTTTGGAATCGGTTCTGTGGCACCAGGCTCCCTTTCCCCCTGGAACAGCCGGCTTGCATGCAGGTATGTTTTGTCCGAAGAAAGATCTTGAGAGTAACTGCATGTAGTTGTTTCCGTTATTAGATTAGTGCTTCGTAGTGTATACAAATCGAAGGATTTGTTAGGAAGTGTTGTCGGCTTGATTATGAGTTTTGATGCTTTATTGCCATTTGATAGGATCAGTTTTTTAAATAATTGTAGGAATCAACTTGCAATTTCATAGCTCTTTGGTCTCTTCTTATTTTGATCTTAATTCATTTTCATATATAGTTTCTCTTTTTGGCTTGTATCACCTATGATTTTGTCCACCTTGTATGCAAATGTGTGTTGAAAGAATCTTTCTGTTAAGGACATTCTTATCTTATGCCAAGTATAAGTTTTGTTGTTTCTAAATTGTACATTTAATATTTGTAACTTTCTTTCCATATCCTTCATGTATGATTTCCATTTTTGGTTGCTTCCAAGCATTCACTGTTTAACTGGATTTCTGAAAGTTACCTGAGTTTGTATACTTCTATTTATGTATAGTGAATCTTCCATTTATATGTGTAATATGAAGATGTTTATTACTTTATTGAATGTCATTCTTATAGGTAAGAAATTTAGCATATGTGGTAATCATGATAGGTTGAATTTCTCTAGTTGAAACTTATCTGTTGTCAATTACTTGTACCATATGATATATAAATTGATTGATTGCAAACTAAGCAAATTGAGCTATGTAATTATTAATCTTGCCTTAGGTATTTATTAAGCAAATGGATGCTTCTTGAAAGTATTGCCTTAGTTTGTTATATACACTTACTATATTAATATTACATGTGTTATATGGTTGAATTTAATTTAGCAATAACTTAATTGTCAAGTTTCTGCTTAATAAAGAAAGTTATGGTAATAGAGAAGCTCATTCATACACTAATAACATTTGCTTAAATGTAGTTTCTGTCCCTATATTTTGCCAAAATTGCAATTTTGGTCATTCTATTTCTAATTGCGCAATTTTGATCCCTTATTTCAACAATCCATGATTTTGATTATCGAATTTGATCACGTGACAATAAATTATTCACTCGTAGCCCTTTGTATCATTTCAATTGATTTCCTTTTGTCTCTGTATACTTGGTAAGACTCAATTAACACCTTATTTTTGAAGACTACCAACAATTATGCCCTTCATTTTCATGTCAGGTTGCCTAATATATTGACGTGTCATCAAATTTGATGGTCGAAATCATAGATTGGTAAAACAAATTAAATGGAGGATCAAAATTGTACAATTAGAAATAAAAGGACCAAAATTGCGATTTTATCAAAATGTGAGTATCAAAATTGAATTTAAGCCTTATATATATGTGTGTTCTGAATTAACAAGACCATGAACTACAGTCACATTAATTTTCTGAATCAGCCGCAAATTTTCTGAACAAGGTAAACTGAGACTGCTTGCATCAAATTCTGAAACACATGCACCTCTGTTACATGTGAAGGTGATACAGTGATACTAGTCCAACTATAATGGGTTGGTATATTTTTAATAATTAATTCAACCAACCACCTTGGAGCAAATTGCTACCATTACTGGTGAAGCTTTAATTATGATACTACATGTGATAGTTACCCAATGCCGTTCCTAACACGACCATGTGGACATTATGGATTCAGTTCAAAATTACATTTCAATGTTATTTTATTTTATTTGTTAGAGTAGCATATGAAGACAAAGAAATTCTAAAATTATTGGTACAAAGAGAAAGGGTTGTCATCTTCATTGAAGATAATATGATGAGCATATCACATCAATGTTTTAAAATTTTAACCAGATATGGAATTGAAGAGACTCCTAGATCATGACTCAATTGCTTTAAGTCGTTTTAATCAAAACAAAATCACAATTGAACCACTCAAATAGATAAATTATTGACAATGTTGGTTCACAGTTTACTAGATGAATATTTAGGTTCTACTTTTAAACAATTGACTTAAGCGTATAGTGTAAGATTTGATTTCAGATTCATTTGTGTATAAGTATTTGTTGAAAGTTGTGTTTTCCTTAAATGAATCTTAATATCTTGAAAAGTTAATTTTCGACATCGAGTGATACCAAGGGTTAAAATAAGGAGATGTGTGCACGTAAAAGGAGATGTACACATAATTACTACTCGAATATGGATTTGAAATCTTCTAGTTATTGAAGTACAAAATCAATATATCTATCCCATTCAATTTCTATAAGATGATTCACATTCTTGCTTCACCAAATCTAGTTTTAATTACATCACCAAATATACTTTTACACACATCTTAGAATATACTCCGTCCATCCGTTTTTATAGGAATATATTACAAAAATCGCAAGTATTTAAAAAAGTGGTTGAAATATTAAACATGTTTGAAATATGTGTACCTATTACTAAATTACCCTTGGTGTATTAATGAATTCAATTTTTTTTTCATATCTAATAGTATTAATGATGGTATATTTGAAAATAATAATAATAAATGAATTTATAAATTTGTAATTATATTTAAAGACAACTTCTTCTTTTTTATAAATAGTCTTGTATTTAAAGACGGAGGGAGTAGTAAGTTGCCGATAAGATTGGATGATTGAGATCTATAACTTGGTAAATATGCGAAAGTGCGAAAAGCATTCTCCACGAATATTCTACTATTGTTTGATGCAAGGTATTATTCGATCAATGATCATGATCATAAATGATAGATGTCCTTCTACTCTTTTACTCTTGGGGGGTGTCAGAGTTTGATTGAGCTTCTATATGAAAGGCATTAAGTCTACAAGTTTAACGTGTGTAGTAGTAGTAGCCCCACTTGAAACATGCAAATGGTTCCTTCTTAATAATTAACGTTCTTCTGCATTTATAAATGTGTTTTTTTACATGTATGATTGAAGTTGAAGTGGAAATAAAAACAGCCAATTGGGTGAAAGTTTCTAGTATAACAATCTACACAAGTTTAAAAAGAAATTCATGAACATTTAAGTTATAACTAAGAATAGCTGCTCGAAGAAAGAAAGTTAGAAAGAAAAATAGGAAAATAATCATGTATTGGAATTTATGGAATGTGTGGTTAGTTGAAATTTCACTAAATCCTGAATTATTTACCATGGTTATGGTATATAATTTAATTTAAAGGAATGCTAGTGCGTATGACTGTCCCTCTAAACTCATGTATCTAATTTCATGAGTATTTGATATATTTTTTCTTCCTAGTTTTTACATTTGGTTTCTTTTCTCTTTGTTTGTTTGATTTTGTTCATGTCAAAATGAGGTTTACTATAAGATTAGCATATATATAATTTGATTGAAATATGTGTCTGCATGGTTAAGCAAACCAAACAAATTAAATTGTCATCATTAATCAATAATATTTCCTTAGACATCAATGAATTAATATTGCATCATTAATATGCTCAAGAATTCTAATATCATGATCAATATATGTGGCAATGAAACAATGAAATGTATTAGACATGTTTTGGATATCCTATTCCTTTCCATTGTATATGATGAGATATATAAACCTACCTTAGTTTCATACACTAGTCACTACTCAATATTAGGTGTCCTATGGTTCCATTTAATTTAGCAAGTTTAGAAATATTAAGAAAGGGTTATAATGATGATATTTGTTTCAGAATGAACCAAGTGAAAATATTTTTTACCATGAATATTACTGTTTTCATTTTGTTACAAAATTTGACTTAAGGTAAGAACAGGCTACACTACAATTATTACATCTACCAATGTAGAATTCAATAGTAAGTGCATGTATTTTGTTATGAGATTTTTTTTCCTTCTTTTGAATAAGCATTGTAAGAGCTTATATAACAAAGTACTAGTAGTATTGATGTGGGAGACATAAAATTCCAATAACTTTGTTAGATCCACGTGGGATTGTGTGTTTCAACTTTAAATTGTACCTACTCCATATATAGGGGACAAAAACAAAAACATATTTATAGATAATCTGTTCTTTTCACTATGAATGAACACCATTTCTTTAGTACACCAACTCACTTAGTGGAACAGAAGTGTGGTTCAAATTAAAATGTTTATTTATGAATATTTTAAAAAGTGTTTTTGTGACTAAACTATTTTTTATTTTTTTATGGGCATGTGACTAAACTGTTTAAAAAGTTGAATAAGACATATAGTACAAGTAATTAGTGGATTTAATCAAATGGATTTGGCATAGTGAAAATATGTTATGCTCGTGAGAGAAATCCTCATAAATAATAATCTTTTTTAGAGAGAAGTATATTCTTGTTTTTTTGACAGAAGTCTATTCTTGTTTTTTTGTCAAGACTATTCTTGTTGTTTTATCCTGCAGAATATAATTTTCTCGGATAAGAGGATATGTAAATTTTACAGGGCCGTCCCCGAGAATTTAGAGGCCTGATTACAGTCTTGATAACTTTCATTTAAAAATAATTGAAAAATAATTCAACATTATTTATATTGATAGACAATCAAGTTGTAGTTAAATATGCGAGCAATGATTCAAACATAATTTTTACCTACAGATAAATAGACCTTTACTTATGAACAATTCATAATTGACAGTAAAATTGTTGTCTTTCAAACTTTTACCGACGAAAATATGACATTTAGTGACGGATTTTGTCCGTAAATACAAAGTTTTTTGTTTCCTTTTTTAAATTTTTTGAAGCCCCTCTAAGAATGAGGCCCTGAGCCAAGGGCCTTGTTGCACTTGGTCAGGGCGGCCCTGAAATTTTATTAAAACCAAAAATATTTGAACTAATCTATAACAATATATAAAACGAATACATATGATTTGAGGTGCATTTTTCCTTTTCAATTTTACACTTTCATTTAAATATATTTTTGTTGACAAAAATAAAACGATATTCAATCGTTTAGATAAGGAGATGTATGCACATAAAAGGAGATGTGCACATAGTTGCTACCCGAATATGGATTTGTATTCTTCTGGTTGTTGAAGTGCAAAATCAATATATCTATACCATTCGATTTGTATAAGATGATCATAAATGATAGATGCTCTCTTGCTCTTTTAGTCTTTGGGGGGGTCAGAGTTTGATTGAGCTTCTATATGAAAGGCAGTAAGTCTACAAGTTTAACGAGTGCAGTAGCCCCACTTGAAACATGCAAAATGGTTCCTTCTTAATATTTAACGTTCTTCTGCATTTATGGATGTGCTTTTTTATATGAATGATTGAAGTTGAAGACTAAAAAAGTCTTGGAAATCAAAACAGCCAATTGGGTGAAAGTTTCTTGCATAACAATCTACACAAGTAAAAAAGAAATTCATGAACATTTAAGTTATAAACAAAGAATAGCTGCTCGAAGAAAGAAAGTTAGAAAGAAAGATAGGAAAATTATCATGTATTGGAATGTGTGGTTAGTTGAAATCTCATTAAATTCTGAATTTTTTACCATGTTTATGGTATAATTTAATTTAAAGGAATGCTAGTACATATGACTGTCCCACTAAACTCATGTGTCTAATTTCCTGAGTATTTTAATAAAATTTGTTCCTAGTTTTTACATTTGGTTTCTTTTCTTCTTTGTTTGTTTGATTTTGTTCATGCTAATTTTTCGTTTTATATTTTAGTTGAAATTTTGAATTATTGATGCATTTATGTTATTATTTTTTTGAAGAGATTGATGCATTTAATATATATATAATTTGATTGAAATTGAAATGTGTCTGCATGGTTATGCAAACAAAACAAATTAAATTGTCATCATTAATTATAGTCTTTCCTTAGATATCAATGAAGTAATATTGCATCATTACTATTGTTGTTGTGTACAAGTGTGAGTTATGTCCCACATCGGATAAAAAAGTTAAGGTTGAACATCTTATAAGTAAGAGGACTCATAAACTCATTGCCTTAAGGTTTTGGGTAAGAGTGTGGCGTCTCTCTTGCTTATGCGGTTGCTCTAGCCTCGATGTGGTCGGTCCCCCAAGCTCCCCTCGTGACCCAACAACTATGTTGCAACAAGTAATATCATGATTAATATGTGGCAATGAAATGTATTAGACATGTTTTGGATATCCTATTCCTTTCCATTATAAGATGAGATTTATAAACCTACCTTAGTTTCTTTGTCAAAAAAAAAAAAAAAAAAAACCTACCTTAGTTTCATACACACTCTGCTGCTAGTGCTACTCAGCATTATCTGTCATATGGTTCTATTTAATTTAGCAAGATTAGAATAGTATAATTTTTCTAGTTAAGAAGAAAGGGTTATAATGACGATATCTGTTTCAGAATGAACCAAGTGAAAAAAAAAATCTTACTATGATTAATATTATTGTTTTCATTTTGTTCCAATGAGGGTGATAGGTAGGGAGGAATTAATTAAAGGCTGAATTCTTTCTAGTTTCTGTGCGCAGCACTAGAAAACAACTCTACATGATATTTCCAAGCTATTGAAATGGAATTGAAGTTTGCAAGTCAAGAACAATATATGACATTAGTTTCTTTTTATCTCTCATTTATGTTTACTTTCTACCATTTCCTAATGAAATAAAATACATGTTTGCATGTTTACAATAGTCTAGCCTTTTCAACTACATTCGTGACTTCATCTTAGAAGTTCAACATATTACAATTTTTCCCCTATGAATCTAGTAGATAAATTCACATACACTAAATGATGAGAAATGATAAATTGCAAGTTTGAATATGCATCTCAACATATCAAATATGTCTGCAGTTTTTTACCATATGAGTTGGGCTTAGGCGTGACAATGAGGTATGTGACGGGTTTCGCCTTTCTCGTCCCCGATTCTCATATACTTACAGGTTACTCTATCCATCCTCAACGGGGATGAGAAATTAAACCCAATCACCGTCCTCGACGGGTTCAAATATCCCTATCCCCCAGTGAAATCATTTTTTCAATAAAAAAAGTTTTTTCAGCTCTAAACCCGAACCTACTATACTAGAAATTAATTTCCACAATTTCCTATTAGTCTAATCCGTTTGGGGTAGAAAAACACCGAACACCGTGTGTATTTGTCATTTACAAAGCAGAAAATAATGACTAATTTAAATTTGAAGGGAAAAAAATCGACGAGTCTTAGAAGAACTCAAATGGATGAACACTGTGTGTATTTGTCAATTACAAAGCAGGAAATAGAGACTAACTTGAAGGAAAAAAAAAATCGACGAGTCTTAGAAGAACTCAAATGGATGAATCAAATTTGCGCTATAACATGTCTATATAGGTTGCGCTTTTAATAGTCTTTTAATGTTAAAAGCTACTTTACAATTAAAGCAAATATCTAGAGCTTTATCAATAAAGTTAAGTTGTTTGGTAAACTGTTATTATTTTAACCAACTTCAAATATATTTTTAGCTTTTTGATGAAATGGGACATACGTGTGCGCACACGCACGCACGCGTCCGCACACACATAATTTTTATTAATTAGAAATAACTTAGTTCGAGAACTAAATTATTTCTAATTAAAATAAATTAAACACTAGTTGATGAAATATATAAGTAATCACCTCTTCAATGATCCAACAATGCAAGTTTTGGCCAAAACCACCAAATAAAGAGTTCTTGCCAACACCTCTCAACCCATAAACCCCGATGATGTGTGAACTAGGGTGTTTTAGAGCCTTGATGCCAACAATACATCGTCAGATGAGGAAATTATACAACATCCTCTTTCAAGAGGATGGTAATCGACCTAGAGGTCGAATTTTTCACATTGCAGTTTTTCGGTAACATCTAAAGAAATTTTGGCGGCTCTTCGACTTAATCAATGACGGTGGTAAATAAAGTTAGGGAAGTCTCAACGATAACACCCAGCTTTGGAATGGTTGGATCGTTGTTCAACATGTTAACTTCGTTAATGATTTATTCACTTCTTCTAGCCAATTTCGACGTCATTTTCAATTTCTTCGTCATTTGACTTTGCTTCTTCAATGGAATGCTTGACTCTTTCTCTTGCAGCCTCTAGATCTTTTAAATCTTTAGATAGCTTCATGAAATTACATTTGTAAGGAAGCACATATCTTGCTTGTCTCATAATAAGATCAACAGCTAACTCAACTAATTTTGAACCAATTGAAGTAACAATATCCATTATACTGGGTTTGAGTGAAGCTTGCTGAAATTCAAAACAAGAAATAAAATGATAAATATGATAACACTTTGGTTGTCGAAATAAAGTATTGATCAAATTCTGAATTCAAATGAGTGAAGCAGCTTAACTTAAAAATCATAGGAACTTAACTTACAAATCGTTGGTGTTTTAGAGACTAAATCCAAATTTAATCCTATACTTAACAAATATGTTAACAAGAAATCAAAATAATTTGTACTTACATGAAATGTAAATAACAAAGAAAATAAAAAATGACAAGTTGTTACGTACCATTTGGCGCGACTTCTTTCAATGTTAAAAGCTACTTTACAATTGAAACAAATATTAAGAAGATTATCAATAAAGTTAAAGTTGTTTGCCAAACTATTATTATTTTAACCAGCTTAAAATATATTTTTAGTTGTTCGGTGAAATTACACATACTCGCGCACACGCACGCATGTGTTCGCACACACATAAGTTTTTTTAAATTAGAAATAATTTAGTTCTCTTAATTAGAAATAATTATGAGGACTAAATTATTTATAATTAAAATAAATTAAACACTAGTTAATAAAATATATAAGCAATCACCTCTTGAATTATCCAATATTGGAAGTTTTGGCCAAAATTACCAAATAAAGAGCTTCGGCCAACACCAATCAACCCATAAACCCGATGATGTGTGAACTTGGGTGTTTTAGAGCTTTGATGCCAACAATACATCGTTAGATGAGAAAAATGATACAGCATCCTCTTGACGACAAGGATGGTAACCAACTTAGAGGTCGAATTTTCAACATTGTAGTTTTTCGGTAACATCTAAAGAAATTTTGGCGGCTATTCAACATAATCGATGACGGTGGTAAATAAAGTTGTGCAACATGTTAACTTCGTTAATGACTTATTCACTTCTTCAGCCCATTTCGACGTCATTTTCAAACCATTCCAAAGGTTGAAACGCACAATACCTATAACTTTGTTAGATTCATATGGTATTGTGCGTTTCAACTTTTAATAATACTTCTTGTCAAAAAAAAAAACTTTTAATTATACTTTCGACCAAAAAAAAAGAGCTTTTGTTCTTTTCAGTTTTCACTATGAATGAATGAACACCATTTCTTTAGTACACTGAGTAGTGACTACTAGCTTATATTTGAAAAAGTTTATGTTGTAGTACATGATCGTGGAAGTGAATCAACCCTCCATGTAACTTTGTTAGGGTAGTTGAGGTGGCACAGAAGTCTAGCTGAAATCAAAAAGTTTATTATACTTTTTTTTTAAAGGAAAAAGTTTGTTATACATATTTTTAAAAGTTGAATAAGACATATGGCCTAAGTAATAAAATATGTAGATATTGATGGAGTTAGCATAGTGGAAATATATGAAGTCCATAACACAAGAAAATGTGTACTGAGATTCTCTTATAAGAGAATATATGTAAATTCCATCCGAACGAAAAAAATAATTAGTATGTGAATATTTTTGTTTTTGTCTAGTCTAGTGGCCGAAGTAGTGATTCCGAAGTTCGAACACCGGCTCTCAAATATATTATGTAATGTCCATATCAACTGAGATAAGTTTACGGTGACAGTACGTAAATTTATTTTTTTTAAGAAAAGTACGTGAATATTTTTTGATCATGTATAAGTACGTGAATATAATTTAAATAAAGCATTAATACCGCAATCTGTTTTTTAGGGGATTAATACCGCAATCTTAGAAGTTACACCGACAAAAAAATGAATATTTTAAAGGTAAAATTACACACATAGTTCCCTGCTTAATTCCAAATAACGACATGTATTCTATTCTCTTTTTAGTTTTACGTCATTTTTGTAATTTTAATCCATTTGCATATTAATTTTCATGTAAAACATGAATGAATGAATGATCATAGATTTGAACATTAAGAGTTCATAACGAAATAAAATCATAGATTTGAATCATTAAAATCCATATGCAAATTGATTAAAAGGATAAAAATGACAAAAAAAAGATAAGGACATAAATGTTACTTGAAATTAAGTTAAGAGACGACGAGAATAATTTTTTCTATTTTAAACTTGGTAAAACTACAAAATTTTAACTTTAATATAAAAATTTATAATAAGTTTTATTATTTTTTGGAAAAATTGTTGTAACTAGCTTGTAATTGTAATTAAATGAACGCCACTTATTTCTATAAAAAAAGAAATGAGTTTCTGTTTCAAGTTTACTATATTTATTCTTAGAAATATTCCTTGAAATATAAAGATGTAAGTTTTATTCTTATGTATTTAGAAAAAATATGTCACTTATATTATGATATTCTCGTAAATCTTTGTAAAAGGGAGGTTATATATAGTTACACATTGACTTATTTCCATCTTCGTGGGAACTTTATTCCCGTTTTTTTTTTTAAAAAGTTTTTCTATTTTCAGAAATATTTTATATGTAATAAAAAATATGTATGCATGCCGAACCGGGTGAAGCCAAGTATGGACTTTGGTGAGGTCTCTTGATGGGATTAATCCCATAGGGCGCAAGAGGGACATCAAAATTAATACCGACGTAGATGGTTACTTGGTAAGTAAGGTGCATACATATAAGGCATAACAAGGGTCTACAGGTTTAAAATAAATTCATGGTGCAGATTGATAATTCAGCAAGTGCACGTTTCTATCACGTAATAAAAAGTTATCAATGTCACAGACTAGTGTTGAATACTAGTTTACTTCTCTAAATTGATTAGCTAAAAAATTGGATTTTTTAGATTTAGCTTGATTTCAGAAAAATGGTTTTGACCATCATTAAAAACATCTTATGTGGGTTTCCATGACAAGATATAAATTTCAATCCCCAAATATCTATGTTGTTAGGAAAATCAAGATTCTACGGGTGGAGTAAACTATGGAAACATAAGTGTATTTTGAACCAATAAATGTGTCTATTTTCAAGGCTTGATCGATTGAAAAATATCCATTAAGCATAATTACCCTACAAACACCTTAAAGAAATCTAGACAACTTTCATGTTTTAAAATCTTTATTTTATCTTATAGAATCCGACATCAACCTTTCACTTATGCTACACAGGTTGATATCTAAGGTTTAGAAAATTATGGACAAAGTATTGTTAGATCTTGTAATGTTTATCCAAGATCAAACAACCACACCAAATATTCATTATAAAAGTAATAAGATAAAATTAAAGAATCTAGAAAACATAACAACAAGAAAGACTTGGGATTTATAGAAATTGTATCATTGTGACTTCTTTCCACAATCTCAGGATTAAGAGAGTCTACTCACAAGAGTTCTTCATAGTATACAAAACAAATGAACATAAGAAAAGAAAACTTACTATGAACATGAAATCTTCACTTTTCTTAAGAGAATAGGAAAATAAATTATTTTAAAAGTGAATGAAGTTAATGAGAGGGTAAAAGTGCTGAAGAAAACCCACTTACCATCCATCTGCAATGAAAAGTTCCTTCCATAGACACAACAAAACAACCAACATGTTTGCAACAATCATTCACACAAGATCTAGTTAATTCTTATGGTTTCTCTGTCACATGACTACTGAAGCCTTGCATCAAATGGGATTCTATTTGTGTAAAACTCACGCAAGAAGTTTATGATCATGGTTGACTGTGTTGAAATTTGCAGATGAATATATGATAAATGCATGATGAGCTTATATTGTGTTATGGATTTGAAAAGATGAACTAAATTTTGTGTTATGTGTTTTCTGGATGTGGTTAGTTGAAACACTAACGATAGGCTCGTTAGTGTCGAAATTGAAACTGGCTTCGAGAACGAGAAGCTTCTAAGAATAGACTCGTTAATGTCGAAATTGAAACTGACTTGTTGGTATAGAGAGAAAGAAGGGTCAATAAAGAGAGAGTAGGGAGAGAAAGAAGGGTTTGTGATGGTGGTGGTGGTTTAAATGATGGTGGTGGGGTTGTGATGGTGACTAAGCTAAGTCAAGTCACACCTATGTATTGACCGCGTAAAAATTAGCCTTTACTAAAAGGGGGTAAACATAGGGACAAGAAATACAATTTTAATAGGGCCAAAATCGTTACATCAAAATATTATTTGTTTTGTAAATCTAATTATGACTTACCCAAAAACTGTAAATTATGGTATTTATTTGAGAGCTTCTACAATACACTTGTAAATTAAGGTGTGTCCATACACTTGTTTCTTAAATCTATAAATTAATTATCATTTTTATGAAATAAAGAGTTTTTTTATTTTGAGGAAAAATAATAAAAATATTATTTTATAAGAAAAAACATTATTGTACTGATTATAAGAATCATACTAAAAATTTACAATATCGTAAAAAATAATTAATATTTTCTATTATGGGTAGTAAAAATTCGAAAGAATTAAATTTTATTACATCGATGCTTTTGGTAAATTAGATTTAATTATTATAACTATAAATGATAGAAAAAAAAATCTTCAAAAAACAATTCATTTAACCGTTAATTTAAGGATTTAGTGTACCGATACACTTAAATTTTTGGGTGTGCCATAGAATTTATATATTAAGAAGAATCAATGCATGCATATATTTAAGTTATATTATAAAAAATTTGCGAGTATCGTATAAAAAAATGTGTATGCGGTTATCGTTATCGCACGTATAATACTACGTATCCAGACTTCGTAGCCCTTGCAATATCTGAATTCAATGGAAAGAACGACTAAACCAAAAAAAATATATTGCAAGTACCTTCTTGATAAGTGGTTGAATATTTTGTTTTTGTTAAAATAAACGATTGATTCTATGTTGCAAGTAATGAGAACATGTATACTGAAGAGAGAAATTTACATTGAATAAATTCATTATTGAGCAAAGATATACGAATGAGACAAATATGTCGAAAGATATGGCCCTGTAGATTGAAATTGAAACCATTATATAAATTCATTATATATATACTGATTAACCAAATCGAAAACTAGACATTCTCATAGTATCCCCTCAAAAAATGACATTCTCATAGTCTATATGGCAATACATAGATGATTCGCAAGATTTGGCAACCCACTTTACATATAACAATGAGAAAAATGTGTAGGGAGCGGTCAGTTTTCTTCAAATAAACATATACAAACTAGAAGAAAATGTAAGGAGTATAAGATCAAACGGCACTTTAAACATCCCTATAACCTATAAAGTTAGTTTATCAAGTTTATGTCAAACACCTCTTCTTTGTTCAAACATACTTATAAGCTAGTTCAATAAACTAAAAGCAAATTATTGACCTTGTCAGGTGAAGGAATCATGATATGATATCAAGTGAGTTTACGCCAAATTCCACCCTTAGAAGCAGTTAAGCACTTCACCCGAGGAAAAACAAAACCTGTCTTTGGAGGTCTTCCATCAATAAGAGAATTTTCATATATGTCTTTGCACTCTTGTATGACCTGATTAACAAGAATAACATCGTCATTTGCAAATTCAATAACCTAAAAATTTCTCAGAAAAGAACTTTAAGTTCATGATCAAATTAGAAAAATTTATTACTTCATATATTTTTCCTTCTTCCCATTGTATTAAAAGCATGGGACAACTGGTTCCCCAAAAATGATGCCCATAGAAATTGAATCCAATGTTAAAATTATACAGACCATGTTAAATTTTTAAATTTTTAGTCTGGGGAATATCTCAAGAAATTTTCTGGCACAGAAAACAGGAACATTTAAAATATTCTACAGTCAGTTGGTCATAATCACAACCAAATAAACACGGACAAATTCTTATCCTATGAAGATATTTCTGGAGATCAATGTTAAGCAAAATGAAGACTATATTTCATTTACCTCCTTGGCATCCTTCCGAGGAATTCCTTCTCGTAGACCAACAAGTTTCTCAACAACCTCAGGCTACAGTGACATAAAACAGATTCATCAACCAGGTCAACTCAAAGTAGAAATCACCATTCGCTTATAAATCATATTCAAACTTAGTATTTCTATAATTTAATTTCTTTAAATCAAATCAAAAGCCTTTCCAAAGTCAGTATTTCATTTCAAATCATATCAAAAGCCTTTCCAAAGTCAGTATTTCATTTCTATTGTATAAAGAATTGAAACTTCTATTTGCAATTAAAAAACATTAAAGTAAAAAAAAAATTATTTAAAACATATTGGGCATAGTCTTACCGGACAGTCAGGTTGATGTTCAAGTATATTTGTATAGATGAGTGTGAAGGTATCCAGGCTCTCTGCTGAAGCAAGTTCCCTCAAGTCGCTAAGTACACTCACTCTGTTTTCAACTTTCTAATACAGAATGCCGAGGAAATTAAAGTAAGAAACTTGGGAGCAGTGCACCAAGATTAACCGCTAATAACATATTGCTTTGGGACTGGCATAATATTTAACATTAAGATTAAGATTAGAGGACAACAGAGACAAAATGTCTAAAAGAGAACTTACAGAAACACTGATATGTTCTCTAAAAAAGTCCATGATGACCTCCTCATCTAGTCTCATCCGTTCAATAGTTTCTTCCTTGATGTAGTTTTTCTGCAATTAAAATTACAAGTGAGACATCAAATGAACAGAAAGCTGCTATGGAAGAAGAAATGCACCACTTTGTCTTAAATAAGTACTGACTGTTGTTGTTTCATTGAGAGTGTAACCTGTGTTAAAAGACGGTCAACATATACAACCACTGTTTCTTCTAGGCAAGCTTCAACAAATCTCCTAAAAGATCTTTCTTCAATGTACCTTGAATATAAGGGAAGTTAAAACTATTAGTTTTCCATAATAATCAAAAGAGGAAGGATCAAATTACACCAATAGACTACACTCATTTTCAACCCTCAATGTTATTTACATCTTGGCTATAATTTATCAACTTTAATGTGACTCCCAAAAAAATTTCTCTCTTGTTGCCCATGGTTTCAATGTCTCCCCTCCCCCCCACACCATAATCATATTTCTTCTTATTTTATCTTAAACCCATAATCATTTTTGTTCTTAGACCATAGAGCTTGTTTTGATCCTCCGCGACCTGACTTGTCCCTACCCTGTTGAAGAGTTCTCAAAAGTTGAAGAGTTATATGTTGCAAGGTTGGCTTCTTCTTTGGTGTTTGTCATGCAATTATTTGCTCACTGGTGGTTCATATGAGTGACTTCTATTCCCACTAATGGTGATTCTGCTGGTGACTCTATTCCCAGAGAAGAATCATATTAGTCGAGACTATTTTTCTTGTTGATGGTCGTTCTGATTGCAACTGTTATCGTTTATGACTTACGCTAACTCAACACTTGGTCTCAGATGCTCTATCCTCATCCTTCATTGGTTTGGCCTTATCTCCGTCTCAGACGCACTCATCTTTGTCCCAGAGGCAGTTTAGTTTCGAGTTTGAATATTGAGTCTCCAACATTATTCGTTTGAAGCTTCCAAATGTGATTTCAAGAAGGCCAAACCTTCATTTGTTTGATTACCGCATCCCTGAGTTGCAGTCCCAGCCTTTATTTTTTCTTATTTGTAGAGAAATGCGATGTTTTCAGGTATTGAGTAAGTTGTAGTTTGAGGGGGACTGTTAGAGTATTTTATTTTATCTCTTGGGATAAGATTATAATATTAGAGTATCTTAGGTGATGTTTGAGGGGGGCTGTTAGAGTATTTTATTTTATCTCTTAGGATAAGATTATAATATTAGAGTATCTTAGGAGATGCCCTATAAATAGATTTTAGTGTTTAGTCTTTTGCATTAAGTCATAATCAAGTTTATTATAACATATTTATGTTCTTTAGTTCTGATCAGTTTTATCAAATGATGTAATAGCTTCCAAGATCCCAGGAGCCGCTCAATGTTAAATTGGTGAATGGAGAAACAAATTCTTGAGGAATTGAGGACCATGCTTAAATAATTGATGATGGTATACAAAAGAGAAATGACTAGTCTGTGTGGTTTGTTTTCCTCTGTTTTCTGCTTAGCAAAGGTTGACTGGTTCTTTGTGTTGCTTCCGAGTTGCATTCCTCTGTTTTTGTCCCGTCTTATTTCCATTGGTGTTCGGTGTTATTGCTTCTTCGTTTTTGACTGGTCTAACCAAAATTTTAAGATGAAGCTTTCAGGATTACAAGTTTCATCATATTTGCCAGAGCAAAAACCTTACAGAAGCATGTGTGTATGAACTAAGCAAAACCAAATTACTGAGATAAGCAAGTTTACTCACATTTTTACATCAGTAAAATAGTCGCCGAATGTTGCAACCAAGTACTCAGTAACCTGCCCCTCACTCCACTCTGACATATGCAAAGCAAATGAAAAAAATTACTTAGATAAGAAAATCAACTCACTTTATTATAAAAGTGATAAAATAATCGTCAAATGTTTCAATCAAGGACTCAGTAATCTGTCCCTCACTCCACTCTGATATATGCAAAGCAAAAAAAAAAAAAAAGCATATTAAAAATATCAAATGTAAAGCATGTGATTGATTAGATATAAAAGAAAGCAGTAAATTAACTGTTTTTATATTGAACATTAGCAATAGAATGAGATAATGCTGGATAGCAAGGTACAATGAATCCAAATACCCAATCACTTAGCTGCAACTATACAGAACTAGAAACAATAACCAATATTAATTACAAAAACTTTTAACGATAGTTCAGTCAGTTATATCATAATGTTTCAGGCACTGCAAATCTTATTCAAGGAGAATTCATTACAGCACAAAAGTAGAGTTGAACAATAATGATTTGACGTCATCCTCAAAATAACATTTAGCATAAACCCACGTAAGAGGGCCGCAAGGTGATGGTGAAAATTGCTTTACCTTTATGGTATAGTTTGACAAGCAACTCCTGGACACCAGGATCTTCAAATATTACACTTACAGTTTGATGCACAGCTTCCTATCATCAATAAGAATATTCAAATTATCAGAATACAATCTCTTCCAAGCAACATATATCATCAAAATGGTAAATGCAGTGAAAACAAACAAAATTCTAATATAAATCCAAAGTAAAATATTCTCTAAACAAACAATACACATATGCTGGTGAGTGGATGAACTGACATGTGAACATAACAGACAGGCATGCTAGTACTTTCCAGCACAAGAGATCTTCAGGTAGTTTATTTTAGATCCATACTTTTTGTTACCCTTTTTGCAGAATGAATCCATGAGCCATGTTCATATTTGGATATAAAAGCAATATGGAAAACATTGTACAAATATTGGACTGACTGTCTGATTAACAACAATGGAGAAAAAAAAATGTGCACCAGGAAAATAGAACACATTTGCAAATGAATTAGCCTTTCAGAGGTTGTCAACATGTAACAATTAGCTTTCTAAAGGTTTAAATAAGTTGGTGTATGGAAGGTAGCAATTACCTTTAAATGAGGGAACTAATAAATATCAATTTTTTAAATTTCTTTTAAATAATATATGCTACAACTTAGTCAAATTTAGTAGGCAGCATGCAACTTACAGTGTAGTGGAAATCTTATCTAATCTAATCTATCTAAGGAAACCATGGAAAAACAAATTAATATAAATCAAGAAAATAATAACAATTAAATACAAAGTTGCAGTCTTTCATACCTTAGCAACCTCCAAAAAACCCTTACAGGTATCTTCAAAATTAACCTGTAAAGAAACAGAAATTGTGTATGAAGTCAATAAAAAGAATGGTTAGTGAAATTGCAGGGGACTAATGTTGTCTTACTACAAGGATCACAAGGAGTTGATAGACAATACAAGTTTCAGACAATGAATGACAGATCCCGACTAATAAGGCATAGTAGTTGTCTCAAGGTTTGGAGAGTATTCTAGGAGGAATAAATAAGAAACTATAGATTTAGTAATCTGTTTCTATTAAGGATGCTGATATCTTTTACTATATTATTCTAAGTTTCTGATTATCCAGGATATTTGTTTGTTATTCTTGTTTATTTTATTAGAATAAAAAAGAGAATGGGGAATCTGGGAGAAGAGATAGAGATGAATTTATTTGTTCATTGCAAATGAGTTGCTATTGTGTACAGATGATGACATCAGCTATGTACAGTTGGGCTTATCCTACACCAACTTTGAGTTGGTCGCCGCTGTCATACATAACATTTTACACAGCAGCTAACTCAAGAAGCCTTTCCACGTTAATGACTAACTGTGCTTATATCCATATTTTCACAGGTAGGACTGGTTAAGCCTGGTCCAGCTTTAGTTGAAACCATTGGATATCAATTTTTACTTTTATTTTTTAGATGGTTTTCAATCTACAACTCATAATTTCTCCCTTCTTCCCCACCGTCACCCTTTTCTCTCTCATCCCCCTCCCCTAATACCCCTCCACCTCTCTGCCCTTACCCGGCCCACCTCTCACACTTGTCCCCTCCATCTGAGTACTAGCCATAAAATTCAGGTTTTCAATCTACAACTCATAATTACTCCCTTCTTCCCCACCGTCACCCTTTCTCTCTTATCCCCCTCCCCTAATACCCCTCCACCTCTCTGCCCTTACCCAGCCCACCTCTCACACTTGCCCCCTCCATCTGAGTACTAGCCATAAAATTCAGGATTTCGCTTCTGCTTCGCTACCATTGGTGGTTTCAATAATAGAATTGTGATTTTCACTTAAAACGTAATAACAAAACAACAATTATGTCAACAAAGCAATGTTTACAAAAGTAATGAAATTAGGAAAAACAACAAACTAAAGCTCCAAACCTGCTCTGCATAGTTCTGTGGAAGGGCTTCTATGGTGCTATTACTGAGCTCCATTGCAAGATCATAGCAGCGCAAGTTATTGTTTATCTAAATAAAACATTAAATAGCAGCTATATCAACAGAAAGTACTATTTGGAAACAGTCGTGTGTTGAAATAATAAGCCGACACTAATTAAAAAAATACACTAACCATAGCACATAAAGGTTCCAGACCAATTTCAGAAGCTGGTTCTTGAAGTCTCTTCTTTTCAGCTGCTTGAAAATCAATCATCACCTGTAAAATAACATAGTGTCATCTAATTGCGTTAAAAATGCTTATACTAATTGTTGTACGAGAAAACGATTACAATGCACATCAATTACTATAAGAGTTTGGGCTTAGGACCGAACTTATCCCACAAAACCAGCTCGCAAGGTCAGGATCATAGTCACATAATTCGCGGTTCGCTTCGGTACGTGGTACGGGTTCGGGTACGCGGTACACAACCTTTTAAAGAATTGGGTATGTGGGGGGTATACATAGTCGGTACGCTGTTTTGGTTCGCGGTACGTGCTAATGTATTAATTGGTACGTTATGAAAAATAATAATTAAATAAACAAAAAATGATTAAAAATATTAATTGTTAGAGTTTGCAAATAGATTTTTAACCATAAATATTCATTGTTAGAGATTTTTTTGAAAGGGGTAAGATTAGCAATTGTTGTATTTTAATTCAAATAGTGCAAAAAAGACCATATAAGAATGGTTCAGCGGCCCATATATCATAACCACTACAAATGTAACATCTTACGCATTGTAGGGCAAATCTAACCCTCTCTCAACAGCACACTAAAGGAGTTGTGTCGTTGCAATGAAGACAAATGAAGTGGCCCAATAAAAGACAGCAGGGGCAGCAGCAAACTAAGGCAGATTTTCCAACAGTAACATTACATCTATATCTTATCTGACATTACCTGAATGGTTGCCAAGGAAATTCGGTATAACATGACATCAGTGCTATTATCTCGGACAATTTGAACTTGCTCTCCAAGTATCCTGAATAGATCAACAGCAGCTGGGGTGTATAGCTTCCCATCTTCAGTTTTCTTTGGGGGTTGTGTTTTATCTGCTTCCAAAATATTCAAGTACCATTTCTAGAAAACATTAAGAACAAAGCTTAGTGAGATAAGGAAATCATCCAAGGAACACCATAGATTTACCAAAGCAAACTGAATAAACAAGAAAGCTAGGATTACCCTTGTTGTAGCTTGCATTCGCTCAACATAAGAATTCATAAGAGGATCCATTGCACCACTCTCAGAGCACACTTGGGCCAGAGACTCATCAACACCCAAGCCAATCAGGTTATCTTGGTATTCAACCACCCATCCAGTTACCTACTTGAGAACAAAAAAAATAAGTATATTTTCACATAGAAGTTCAGGGGGAGTTAAAGAAAATAGAGAGGGGAAAAGAGAAACGGTTTAGAAGAGATTTACATGTATCAAGGAATTATATCAAAGTACAGTAATGCTTATGAAATAGAAAAAGAAAAGCTCATTACAATACAATGATAAGTGTATTAAAGAAATGGCAGATTCAACCCAGGGATGGTGTTGTAAGGACAGAAGGATATAATTGGAACAATAAAGGGAAGACAAAGTAGTTATTTTGGGCAGTTAAAGTTAAAAAAGGCAGTTAGTTAGAGGGGACTGATGAGATATATTAATAGGAGGAAATAAAGGTAGGAGGACCATTGAAGAAATGTATTTCAATATAATAGGAATTTGATCTGTAATACGAATGAATTGGAAAGCTAGAAAAGTTCTTCCCAAATGCTAAAAAAATGCAAAGTTGGATCACTTTATCCAAGGAGAAAATGACATTCCAAGCATGTACGGATAGTAAATTGGATATTCATAAAACTATAGTGAAATACCTTTAATATCTCAATATTTGTTAAGTCATTTGATCTGTCACTAAGCAACCTTAGCATCTGAATAAACCTCTCAGTGTACAGATTTACCATTAGTTGGAATATTTCATATCTGCCAGAATTGAAAAAACATAATTAGAACAAATAGAATATGTACATAAAGATACCCCATACAAGCAAAAGCTTCCTTAAATTAAGAGAAATGTATTCAGACGGAATCAAGAGAGCAGCAAGAAGAAAAGTAGAACACCAAGTTCAATGATTGATGAATTGATTTTTCTTGAGTCTATTCTTTTTTTAATATGGGACTCTTTTATCACATGATGTAAACACAGGTTCCAATTTTAGGGGAAAAGTTAAGGATACAATAGAGTAAAAAGGAAAGTGGTTTTTGCTTAACCAATTAGAAACTTGTAGTTCATGAATCAAATATCAATGATACAAGAGTTCTATTACACTTCAATTATTGGTATAGAGGTATAGGATCAGCTTATGATGAGCACCTAGTAAAATATTCTTTATCTATGGGTAGCATCATCTCTATTTTCCCTTTCTCTCCATTGTCACTCTTTAAAGCACAAAAATTTAATTAAAAAGATTATAGAATCTTAATAATATAAAACTAGACATTATACACAAAACATATATCATACCAAAAAAGAAAAGAAATTATACAAGGAAGCAAACCAAATCTCATAACGAAATTATAATTAGCACATAGCAGAAATTCTGTCAAGAAGCGGAGAAGATTAAAAAGGTAGTATGTTCAAACCTTGGAGGAAAGCAGGGGGCAACATAGTCATAGATATCTCCAAGTTCCTCACCAATCTATATACCATATAAGAAACAAGGTTGCAGCACTAATCAATAACAGGGAAAAAAACTGGATCTCAAATGGAGCAAGCAAAAACGGTATTAAATTTCAAATAATTTACCAAAACATTTTTAATGTAAATAAACATGAGATCTAGAGAAGAATTATCTGATACGAAACGACTTTGTAGCATTAACGGGTTAGTATAATGGACCAGTTCTATGAAAATATTGGTAAGAATGATGGGAAAAGATTTTGACAACAGACATGCATATTGGCAAATAAAAGATTTTGTTTTCAATAGTATTGTGTATATGATTGTGGTAATCCACACCTGTGATTATTTCTTTCCTTTATAGTTACAGAGCATTAATGAGAATTATTTTACCCTGATTCTTATGCCAAGACTGATGTACAGAATCGACCCTGTATTATTATTTATTCACTCTCACTGTACGGTTTTTATTAAGTAGAAACTACAATTTATTTTTCCACTATATTGCATACTTTCAACCATAGTTAATCCCAAACTACGTAAGGCTACATGGGCATTGTGGATTTTTTTGAATCACGTCCATCACACTTGAGATCACTGTCACTATAGTTCTGAAATGGTTTAAACCCATCTTTGTCACGGGTCTCTGAGTGTGAGTGTGTATGTGTACACTTTGAAGGACTTTGTTACCTATGTCTTATTTATATCGATGGTGATAGTGTGTTTAGAATTGGACGGTGACTTTTGAATTGTTAACTATGAATATCATTAATTTGGGTAATTTTATAATCGTAAGAAGCCATCAAGCCTATCTAGCATTCCACTAAAGCATCTTTGGGTGTACAAAATTACAAATATTATCATGCATGATCAATCTATCTAAAGAAGAAAACAACAAACAACTGATATAGGCTGGGAGAAAGGGGAACAAAATTAAAAAGTCACTGTAAGGATAATGGAAAGTAAATAGCTCAGAAGCTTAAATTCAATCAGTCAAACATACCACTCGAGCTTCCTCTAATGCTGCTTTCAGGTCCTCAATCACAAGCTGATACATAAATGAAATTGGAAAAAGTTGCTGAGAGTATGGCAATGATGAAGTATTATGTAGGTGTGTTTAAGAGAATACGAGTGTGTGCATTTTTTTGCAGCAGGAGAACTGGAGGGTGTGTGTGGACCAGTAAAACTTAGTGACCTACCTCATTCAGAAGTTTGTCGAAGCGTCCTTCAACAGTCTTCCGAATTTGCTCGTAGCACTTATCCTTATAGCCTTTCCCCTGAATCTTCAATTTTTGTTGTGTTAAATTTTTCGAAGAAGCCATTGCGCTTGTAGATTTTCTGTGATTCATTAGCATTAACAAAATTAAGTAATGACAGAGGGGGAAGGAGAGAATTTTCCTCTTTACAGAACAATTTGGTATGGGGTTAAAAAAATCCGTGGATCAGTTTTATCGATAACATTGTATTGGAAAATGATCCTTGAATTGTCACTCATTTTTGCTCCCATACCAAAATGACCCTAAGACATTATAATAATGTTGAGAAATATTCACAATAAAACTTCAGACATAAGTCTCATGACAATACAAGCAGGCAGAATGTGTTCAAACTACTACCAAATACTGATTTACTTTTTGAAATCAAACATTCTTAGTGTGGGTAGAATTTAAATCACCCGAAAAAACAGGTATTGAGAGACAAGCTCAAGGTGCTTGACCTCCACTCTCTTGGCCAACCACCTTGACCTTGAGGGGGGGTATGTTACAGTACAGAGTAAGGGATATAGCATGTAGCACATTCTATTCCCACCCAGTAGCTAGATCAGGTTATTCAGCTGTTAACATAGCTGTAAGTAACTGAATTGGTTATTCTGTTATAGCTGTAACAGAGAAACTCCAAGTATAACTACAATGCATCATTCAGAATGATCTATCAATTAAATAATTTTCAGTTATCATATTCTCTGAATTGACAGGTATCAAGAAAAAATACAAATATATTTTTGAGCAGTCCCAAGTAAAAAGATGAAATTTTTTAATTATATTAGTAAAAGTAATAATGATCATTTACCAAAAAAAAAGTAATAATGATCCTTCCAATAAGAAAGAGGTATGAAAATAAATGATAAGAAATCCTCTTAGAAAAAATAAGAAAATGTACATCACACTTTCAAGCATTCATGCATCAAGATGGCAGTTAAGGTTGTTGGTTCCATTATCAAAGATTTTTAAGATCCTAAGATTTACAACATATCTAGGATAATGGAAGTCAATTCAAACTATTATAACATACATGGCACTTCTATGAGGATTTGCGGTCGATGCCAATGCACCATCCCCTTCAGCCTCAGCTAAATCCTCCGCAACCTGTTGATCAAGGATTTCTTGCATTTCAACAACCCTAGAATAGGTAAAACACAAGGAAAATGAGATTACATTGAGTTTAGAAATTCCAATTATACAACAAACCATTTAAATAAAGATACAATGAAAGGAATGAGAAATAGAATTTTTTTAAAGGAAAATGCAACAGTCTATCAGCAACATACCGTAAAGCACGAACCAAAGTCTGTGGGCTGCAAACACAGGAAAATAAAACAAATAACATGATTAAAACAAAGAATAAAATTGAGGATAATATCACAATCACAGTATATAACTTCATGTTTAACAATGCAATGCATCAAAAAGTTCTCTTAAAATTTGTGCTTAAGGCCCAACTCACTCCAGATAGCCAGTGAGGATTGCCCAAGCCTTAAAAGGGCTACATAGCCCGTATCTCTAGCCGATGTTGGAATCTCATGCTCAAAACTAGTCATCTAAAGTCTAAACTAATGCAGGAGGAATAACAAGATCTGAACACAGCCCTTCATGGCCAGGACTGGACATCTGGAGCATGGTAAGAATGTGAGGGCAAAAATAGAGACATCTGGCCCATAACCAATCTGGGATAGGTTCTGTTACCATCTTAGAATTTGGACATAAGGCCTAACTCATCTAACAAAACCAACCTGTAATTTGTAAGGTGAGGATTATCAAAGCCATATAAAGGTTACATAGCCCATATCTCTAGTCTGTGATATTTTGAACACACCTTCTCACACTCAGGATTGGACATCTGAAGCGCGAACTAATACGGGAGGAACAACAAGGATCTAAATAAGTGCTAAAGAAATATAATATAGATCAAATGCGTAATTTAACGAACATAATAATCAAATATGTCAAACCTAAAATCAACAGAAAACACAAGACTTTTGAATCTTAAATAGCACTCAATGGATAAAAGTTCAAGCAGTTTCATAGTAAAACAATGTGCAACATCATTTGCTATGTTCATATTGAAGAGATGGCACTAACCTTTCTTTAGAAAGTTTATAGAAATTGGCAACATGTCCCCATAGTGTCTTCTCAAAGTTCTCCCAGGTTTGATCTACATCTTCAAAATATTCTCTACAACAAATACAAAAATAAAATGTTAACAATAGATACCGTTAGAAATTGTGTCCATAAATAGTTACTGTTGGATAGTGTCATGTAAATATTATAAAGAAAAATGCTAAGAATTGCCCTTGGGGCATTGTTTAGGAAACCAAATGAGGTAACTTTTGCATAGAAAATGATGTAATTATGACTATGACAAGTGTTAACTTGTATTTCCAAGACAAATTTTCCTTATATGTATTCCTTAAACAATGCCCTTAGGGCACTTGTTAGCATGAACCTATTATTAAATAGGATAAAGTTAACAAAGTTTATTTGTGTAACACATGGACTCACTCAAATGCTTTTTCATTGTAATTCTCTCAAAGATACAAACTACTAAGCCTTAAAACTATAGATGAACAACAAAACAAAATAACTGAATCTCAAAATAAATTTTAGTTGGAGGATAAATAACCAACACTCTAACATGTCTGGCCAATAAATAATGAATTTAGTAATGAGAATTCTGTATGTATATGGGGAGGAGTAATGGAGCAAAATAACATAAATTAGACCCCTTATGGATGCTAGCGTGTAGACGGGAACTATCAGCTTTACTTGTTCTCTCCCTTTTACTTCCTCCTTTATATATAAGGTATAGAAAATTCAATTTTTCAATTGGATAAAGAAGGGAAAGGTTATAAATAAAATAGTTTAAGTGAAGGCGAAAAATGGATAAAGAATAACAAAATTGTAAAGAACATAGTTTGAATAAATGGTAAAAATGAAAGAGAAAAATGCTACACCAAAATTTTGTATCCCCTTTATATATACTTTATAGTAAGAATAGATACATATAAAATAGTTGTTTGATTGAGTATAAATTAGATAATTGTAAATGAAATAGTTTAAATTAAGGATAAAATTTGATGAGAAATAAATTAAACAAGAACTTGGGTTGCCTTTATATATAGTATAGATATTGAATTTACAGTTCTAAAAATCATTTTAACAACTGAATTGCATGTCCAGTTCAATCAAATTGCAAATGCTCTTGATGAGTTTAAGTTTTTCCTTACCAGTTGGCTAAGAGTTATCAACATGTGTTCTCAGTTTCAATCCAATAACAGTGTAACTACAAAAGAATCTCACACTTTATTTTATTTTCATTACATTATTATATTTCACAGGGTAAAGATATCTTTTGAATATAACATTTATCAAATAAGCAGTGTCAAAGTGTCATACGACAATCGACTATCTGGACTTGACGATGCAAAGCACACCCAACCACAATGCAAAAAGGTACAAAAATAGTTTGTGCCATCTTCCTAAAGGATAAAAAATTAAAAGATATACTTTTGTCAAATGTCTTTTGGAGAAAAAACAAAATCTTCCAAACCTTCCAGAATGACATTCTTTAGAACCTTTAAAGCCACCAAATGCATAGCACCCCTCACACAGATTTTCCAATTGATGACAATAAATTATAACATTTTCACGTAGTTTTGGATCAAATATATAAAGTATAATTAAAACTTATTTTATCTATTCCTTTAATAGAAAAAGTTGAATGAATCCTGTTATATAAAAAATAAATATGTTTGATTCAGTCTTCTCAAAAACAAATTATCTACTCCAAAAGAAAACGCAATATTCCTGTCCTACAAAATCAAAATAATATACCAACCATTAAATAAATATCTGGTAAAATAGCTGCAAATTGGGTCATAGAAAAGTTTCAATTTCAGGACTGCAATACCTGAAACCGTAGTTTAAAAATGCAGATGCCACTGATTAAGAATACCAGTGGGTCATAGCATAATTATAGATTAGGGCTTATGCATATATGGAAATTAAATCCAAATTATGTGGTGGTCCCCTCCAGGGTTCTCACAAACCCCATGAATGTGGACACAGAACATAAGTAGACACAAACCTCAGTCTTCCAACCTCTTCCTTGTGAGATCCTGCTGCTGCTAATGCAAACCTTCGCTTTCCATCCAGAGCTGTTAACCTCTGCAAAATAATAAAAGGTTAGAGATATTATGGTAGGTCAGCTATAGTTGAAAGGGTTTATTTTATGAGCAGAGTGAAATAGGCTAGTGTCAGAGAGGTCATAACCGAATAAAAGAATAAATAAATGTAATTGAATGATAGAATAGAAGGAATTTGAGAAGGGATAAGATTGAATGAACAAATAATGAATGAACAAATGTAATTGAATGGAAGGTAACATGTATATAAGGGGTAGCCGGGTATGAGGGAAAGAGGCAATTATGTCATTGAAAGAGTGGAAGAATCAAGGCTCACTCAAATTCCCTGAGCATTGTAATTCGTTCCTCTAGCTCATACTGAGCAGAGACACCTCAGTGTTCAATAAAGATCTTTTCTTTTTCAAATCTTTATATCAGTTGATTGTATCAGTAAAATCAAAAATTGACATTTGGAGAAGCCAGCTATTATTTAGGAAAAAATCAATATTTTGCAGTATAACCAAGACCAGCCTCCCTACTTAGTCGGATAAGGCTTGGCTGTTGTTGTATAAGTAAGACTTTTAGGATCCAAGACCAGCCTAACCTCGTAAGTATTGACAATTTCTTTGTCATCAGTCAAAGAATCCCGAGCCTCCGCTGCCTCAACAGAAATGGACATCATACCTTCAACATCCTATCAGAAGACCAAGAAGTCAGCCAAAAAGAAAAAAAGAAATGAAGTATACAACAACAACAACCAAGCCTTATCCCACTAAGTGGGGTCGGAAAAAAAAGGAATGAAGTATGACTCATATAAATGCAACTAGGTTCCAAGTTCAAAACATGTTTACTAAAATCATGACAAATGCAAGCAACTAGAGTCCAAGCTCAGACTATGTTTACTTCCATTCTACCAATGGAAGATTAACTAAGTTATGAACCTACGACACAGTAAAAGCAACACTTGACAGAATACACTCGATACATAATGGAATCTCCTCCTTTAACCATGATTCAACATGAGATAAAGTGAGAGAAAATAATCCATTTTGTTATAATTGCAGGTGATAAGCTCAGTCCTACAGGAAAAAACAGGGAGGGGAAGTTCTATAACAACTCTAAGACTATGAAGCAATAGAATGAATGTGAGACTAGCAATATTTTAATCAATAACTAAAGGTTAAATAAAAGATAGAAAAAGCACCTTCAAGGTTGTGTTTAAGTTATTTCTTGCATTGCTAAGTATCTTTATCTGGTCGTGGTTTTCAATTAATGTTTGGCATTCCTGACATAAGCTGATGCACCAGGAAAATCACAGTAAGCTAAAAGAGAACGATATCAAAAGAGCAAGTTTACAAAGAGAAAACACCCACTCTCAAAGAAGTGAAAACAGTTTCAGTCTATCTCATTGTTAACATACTTCTCAATGGCGAGAAAGTTTTCCCGAAGCTGGTTTATTGTCTTCTCAGAAAAGGAGAGTGATTTCAGTCCTGCCTGTGACTTCTCAACCTGCAGTAGAGTGTTTTCAGGCAAACCACCAGAAGATATAAGATTGCGGAGCCCCAGTTGATTAAATATAAAGATCAGCAGAATCTACAATGCAGTTCACGTTTAATGGCTAAAGTTTGGGACATAATAACAAAACAGTAATCGCACAAATACTACCAGCAATGCCATCTGTGGTTATTAGAATTAAATATCTGCTGTCCATGTTTTGAGATATTTTGAATAAAAACTGCCCTTCAGTTTATGTGTAAGGTAGTAGTTACGCATCATTAGACTATGTATGTCAGTCTTTTGCTCCCATAGATTAGTAAGAGCGTATTTTTTCTTTGGTATTAACCTATTTATCATCTATATTAGTTCCTTACAGGCTGCTTTACTAAGAAAATCTGCCCATAATGTTTATTTCTTTATGGAAACAGTTACTTGCCTTTCTATCTATAGTTCCTATTTACTGATAATAGCTCCCGAGAGCTTTGTACAAAAACAAATGTACTAAAACTGTATCGACATCCTCATGAATTTAGTATAAAAGGCTTTTTCAGTCAATGACACACTTTTAAAAAGATTGAAAAATTTTGCATATTCCTACAAGATGAAGTCAGTTACATAGATTAAATGAAACTACAGTATTTTGTCAATAACTTTTCAGAAAACAAAACAAGGTATAATCCAAACATACACACTGACTTTGCAGATGATGCACATCATTTTACAACAAAAAATGAGCACTAGGGTTCGCAGCTACTAAAAGGTACGTTATTCTTTCAATAACATGCATCTAACCGAATAGTATTCAGTCAATCAAAAAGGGAAGAATTTACCTGCTCTGCAACCATTGTACTAAGTTGTGCGTCATTGGCCTGAAAACAATTAAAAAAAAAAAACTCAAACTCAAGCAATAAAACTTTTTGTATAAAGTAGCTGCAACAATAATTATCTAGTAATTGTAAATGTCATTACAGAGTACAGACAGCCATAACAATAACATCAGTCATATTTGCTATAAGATATATAAATAGGCCATAGCTATAAAGCTTGAATAGGTAGCCAACTCGGGAGGGATATTGAGTCACTGTGTTACTGGTCAAACAAGATAAAATTAAACAAATAATTAAATATCTAATGAAAACTGAAAAAACACGGCGCGAATATAATTGTCGGACTTATAAATCAATTATAAACTAAGAAAAGCTTATGACACATATAGAAAAAATTCTAAATTTTATTTAGAAATTGGTAAATTAAAAACATGATAAATTTACAATCTGATACTTTGATCATATTAGTTTTTCAGGGAGGTAATTACTCCATCATCCTTTCTATTTTTTTGATCTTACAGAAAACCCTATATTCAAAAACCTACGCAAAACCCATCCTATTTCATATACATGTTACACTTAGATCTACGTTTGCTATTTTCTGAAAAGTAGAATAAGACTCTTACAACATATTTGTGTTTGATATGCATTATAATTTCCCCTGTTAGAGTAAAGTCTTTGAAATCATTAAACATCTGATTAGTTAAAAGTATAAGATAACATTAGAATAACACAAGAATAAACAAGAAAATTCAAGGGTCATATCTTTAAAATAATAGGAATTAATTTGAAATTATTGGGATGAAAAGGTATAAAAACTAAATCATGTGAATTACTAATAAAATAAATCAAAACTAAATTCTTAGAATCAATTTTGCAAGAATTGAATGCTAAGAAGAATCCAGTTTAAATTTTTCCTAACATGACCTTAGTATATAAAATAAAAAATCATGCAAAATAATTATCCATTTCTTTAATACTTTTCAATATGTAACTACTTGTCATTCGATTCTCGAAATACTAATACATTAATTTTAATTAATCGTACTAGTATTTCAGGCGACGGTTTTATCATGTTTTTTTATTGCAGCGACTTTAAAATTATTCTCCATTTTAAGGATACAAAACTATATGCTGTTATGTTTCTCTAATGTTACTACTATATTATAGGGAAATAATGTTACAAAACTATGTTTCTCTAAGGTTACTACATTATCAACAGCATTTATACCCTTTAAGTCTATATTCTGCAGCTTTGTTTTCTATACAAGACCTGCTTGTTGCGGATTAAAATAAATGATTTTGGCATTAAAAAATTTTGAGATTATTTTTTTGAGATTTTTCATAGATTTAAAATAAAAAACTATTTTGTGTTTGTTTGCCGAAATGAAATTCATTGAAAAATCATCGATCGAAAATTATTATTATGACTTATGAGAAGCTACTTAAAACAGCTTCTCATTTGAAGTGTTTAGATTATTTTTCAGATTATATATTTTTTTTTTTTAAAGTTGTAACAAACGGATGAAAACTCTTAAAAGTGATTAAAGCATGGGTACTCCAAAATTCATGGCATACCAACATCCGGTGCTTGAAAAATGTAGTGTTACACTTCCTAATAAATTTGCAATTGATTTTAGTCCAGGCACACAGCCTGACATCTAATTCATCTACCATTGTTTATGAGTCACCTTTGGAATTAATTTTTGGTGATTTGTGGGGTCCTACACCCTTTGTTTCATCATGTATTCCTTATGATAATTTATATAATATATAATATCTTATATATTTAGATGTCTATTCTCGCTATTCATTGTTGTATCTCTTTAACTCTAAATATGAATCAAACAAAAAAGAGAGGAGAGCAAATATATTTCACTCACATTCTGGAGGGGATTTAGGCATCAACAATAGACTCACGTTGTTTTCGTAATTTCTTTCAAACACATACACAAGTTCTTATGTTAAAAGATAAACTTGAATAAATTCTTTCAAATAGGCTCTCATAGTCTTCATAAAAGGCTAGCTTTAGTACTGAATCCTCTTACTATCCAGTGCTACTGTGATAATATTGGATCTCAAATCATGGATAAAAAAGCTGCCCCAAACAATGCGGCATCAACAGCACCAATCCTTCCAATTTTTTCTCTCCAGTCACTTTTCACTCCATTCAAGAGCATCAGCCCAAGAGACAAAAGGTTAATGTGTATTACACCAAAACCGCATATCAAGAATCAAGGATAAAATCCATCCCCTCCTTAAAACTCTATTGTATAGAACTCCAAGTCAAAAAAAATTAATTTGAGCCCCTGGCTTCATCTCCTACTTGACCAATACAAAGTGACCAATGTTGTTATTTGCAGATTGTTGAAAAAAGTGGTTTGTTCAAATTATGCTATAGCCGCTATTTGACAATACAACATCAATCAAGCCTAATCCCACTAAGTAGGATCGGCTATATGGATCAAATGACGCCACAATGATCTATCATATATCTATTGCGTTAATTAATCTCCAGGTCTTCCACAATAGTTATGTATAGTTTTTCTAAGTCTTCCTCTACCTCTAACCATTCGACAATACTCTTGTACTAAATCATCTATCTCGAAATAATAGCAGTTTGTTAAAATTCTGTTACACTAAAGTGCTTTAGTACCGCAATAGCCACTATTCGATAACACTAAAAATAATTCGTCTTTTGATGAAACAACAACAGCTACAACTATCAAATATCCAGTACATCCTTAAAAGATAATATCACACCTATATCGGCCAAACCAAAGCCCAAGAACCAAAAAACAAAACTAGAAGTCCAACCAGCTAAAAACGAAGCTAAAATGTCTCACAACGCTATGTTTGGTTCCATGTTTGAAACAACCAGAATTGATTCTAATGGTGAAAAATTGATTTTTGCATCATTTGGTTCCACGTCTAGAGTGTCAGTTTTGTAATTATTTTTTTACATCTAATGTGAAAGCTACCACTTGGTTGCTTCTATAAAATCACATTGTGTCCGGTACGCCATACGACCAAACACATCTTTTGACATGTTTGATTGCTCTCGCATAGAACTTATTTTTCCTCCATAATTGATTCTAACTTGAAGCTATGATATGTGGCTCGAGTATAAACTTGATTTTTACACTGAATCTTATTGTTCAACTGTATCTAAACATAAACCACTTTACATTCAAGTGATTCAACTCACTCACTTTTAAGTAAAATCAATTTTACAAAATCAATTAGCCTTAAAATACATCTAATGTGAAATCTACCACTTGGTTGCTTCTATAAAATCACATCCTCGTTCGATACACAACACTGACAAACACATCTTTTCACATGATTAGTTGCTCTCAAGCATAATTTATTTTGCCTCCAGAATTGATTCTAACTTGAAACTATGATTTCTAACTTGAGTCTAAACGTGATTTTTACGCTGTTCAACTGTATCCAAACAAAAACCACTTCACATTATTCATCACACTCACTTTTTAGTTAAATCAATTATCGACACGGCACAATCAAATAAACAGCAAACATAATTACATAAAAAAATAAACAAAAAAGCAAAAGAAAGTAATGAAATAGATCTGAAACCTGTTGACGAGAAATGTAATCAGCTTTGATCGACGCAATTGACTGAAGAAGCTCCGGAAGAGGTAAAAGCTTCGCAACTTCACGAACTGATGCTTCTTTCGCTTCAACACCGAGATCCTCCGCCATCATCATCTTCTGACGGAATCAAGCAAACCACACAGTTCTTGAAGGATTCGAAGATTCTAGAGTTCGTGTGGAGAAATTCTTCACCGGTGATTCGATGAAGCGTGAGAATTGAATTTGAGATTGGAGTGTTGGTGTGATGGTGATTTGAGATTTGGAAATGGAAATGGGAATTCTAGAGAGAGAAAGTGACGGTTATAGAGAGAGAAAGGTGGTGGAACTGTCAATGTGAAGAACAGATTGATTTTGGTCAGAAATTGGCCGTGTCTGACCGGTAAAGATAGACGAGTAGCTTAGTCGATGAGAATATTGAATATTTTTGTTCAATTTGTCTCATTTTTTATTTCATTATTAGGATAGGTTTTTTTTTTCTTCAACATACAATCCGCCATTTTTATTTTATTTTATATTTTTTTTTTAATTGGGTATTTTATGTTCGTTGATAGAGCAACAATTTAGTCGAGGTATCGTTCATGTTTTTAAATGTCATTTTATCTTTAAGCAATTAATGTGGATAGAAGAATTATGTCTTTCGAGTGTTGACTCCCACTCCCTAAGTGTTGCTAGTAGAATGTTAAATATCATTGTTTCTTGTTTTTGAGTTACAATAAGATACCATTGTTTCTTGCTAGTAGAATGTTAGATACCATTTTATCTCAAATTCATTCGTTCATGTGAGGACCAAATATATTAAGATAGACCGTCACTTTGTTAGAGAGAAGATTGAATCAGACGACATCGTCATACGTTTTGTCAATTCAAATAATCAGTTGGTGGATGTTTTTACAGAATCTATGTGAGGTCATAGAACAAGTTATATGTGTGTGTGTCAAGTTTAGCACATTTGACTTATATGACCAACTTGAGGAAGAGTGTTAATATTTAATTAAACAATAAATAATTATATTTACACTGTAAATATATTCTAGCTTACTCTCTATTCTCTAAGTAACCTAACATATAATATTATGTAGAATATTTCTTTTATAATCTCATATATAATAAACCTCTCATATGGTGCTATTTAGAGATATAGTTTTTACAAATGTCTCTTTTTTCTCTCTTATACAATACTCATGCGTAAGACCGTAAAAAAATTCTTTAATTAGGTCAAGAATAACAAATGTCTAATTCTTGTCCAAAAAAAAAATGTCTAATTATTTTATGATTTATATATTATATGTATAACGATAGCTTTCCGCAAGTGCACGGTTCTATCGAGTAGTAAAAATATCGACCCATAAGGAGTTAAAGTAATTACCAATCTAATTTTTAGTTTTCATTAGCAGAATAAGAATATTTTGGTTAAGAGAAATATTTGATTTTAGACTAAAATTCAGATATTAAAAAGCGTCATGGGATTGAGGTTTTCATCATAATATTAAATCTTAAACATTCTCTATCTATTTCCCTATTCTATAATGAATTTATTTCTAAGGACATGGTGTTCTTTGGTATTTCATGTCATCTCTTAGAATACATGAACGTATCTCAACAATAATCAAGCATATTCTCATGGTTGATTATCATTGAGACCCTTTGAGTGCAACCTTAATGTCCCAATACTCACAAAACTATTCTCATGTTTTGTTTACTTGTCTAATCTCATTTGGTCCAATATCAGACTTCACCTCTTGGTTCTTCATTTGATATTTGAGATACGATTTTTTTTAACAAATATTTGAGATGTGATTAAATAACAATGTCAAACTTCACCTCTATGTTCTTCGTTTGATATTTATTATAAAATTTAATAACGGTGAGACTATATTAGAAAAGAGATTCATATAAAATAGAGTCTAAACTTGGGTTGATTAGGATTCAATCATAAGATTATTTCAACAATCCCAATACTAGAAAAGTCTACTCACGCATGATCACAATAGACAAGGTATTAAACTAATAAAGACATGAAACCAAGATTGTTAGACTCACGAGTCTACATAGACTTGAAGAAGATATGTAGACTCGACTCGTAGACTCGTATGACTCTATGAAAAATTAAAATTGACTTTAAGTGACACATAAATGACATATATTTATAATAGAACACCAATTAACATAAAAATTAAAATTTCAAACTTCATACAAACTTTTTAAAAAAAAAAAACTATATTAGAGCAAGTAAAGTAGTTAAGGTCTTAGTTCCTTCCTAGTTGGCTACTATATAATCCAAAAAATCATAAAACATATATGCTAATGGCTTCAAACATCCAAAACTCCTGTGATTAAAACCCACACATTCCAAGTTTTCTACACATTGTTTTCATAACCAGAAGCAGAGAAAAAAATCACTTTTTTTCATGACAAACATCGTTTCTAAGCATTGTTTTGATTATAATTAAGATCCAAACAAATTTTCATAGTTGAACAAGTAGCACTCGGAATCAAACTTGGTAAATTTTCGTAAATATCATTTTGTAAGAAAAAATTACGTTCTTTTTTATTCTAGAAGAAACAAAGAAACTAAAAAACAAGTTTGAGGTTGTGAACGGACAAGTGAGCTGCGAGCAGTGAGTAGCAACAAAACCAAACATCCGCATTGTATTATGAAATTTGTAATGACAAACACAAAACCACAGAAGCAACAACAAAATAACAAAAAGAACAAAAAAAATAGACGTTATTTGCCTCAAACAACCCTGAATTAAGTAACAAAATGAAAAAGATATGAGAAGAAAAAGTTAAGGATGTCATAAACACAAAAATAGAAGCAATGTTATGAGAAAAAATAGAGGAAGTGAATGTTAATTTTAAAAAACAAAACAAAAAAAACTCATTATTGAACGAAGACGAAAGTTGAGAGATTTCAAAAAGTGGAGATGAAAGTATTTTTCAATTGGAAAATATAAGAGTGAATGGAATAATAAAGTTAAGAGTTTTCAACAAGTGGAAGGAAGAGAATAGTGAGTTCAGTATGGAGATGAAGTTAGTTTCGTTTGATTATGATTTTAAACCACGTGTAGGATTATGGCAAGGCGACGATTTTGACCTTCTGTACATGTCTTCGAGAATATGTAGGTTTTGATTATGATTAAATCCCACACATTCCATGTTTTATTAACATTGTTCATAATCAGAAGCAAGCAGAGAAACAAATCTTTTTTTCTTCATGATAAACAATGTTTCTAAGAATTGTTTTGATTATGATTAAAAACCATACAAATTTTCATAGTTGAACAAGAAGCAATAAAAATTAAAGTTGGTAAATATTGGTAAATTTTTTTAAGAAAATGTTTATTTATTTTTAACCTTTAAAAACAAAGAAACAAACAATAAAATATGAGATTGTGGACGGACTAGTAAAATGTGAGCAGTGAGTATCAACAAAACCAAACATTCGCTTTTGTATTATGAAATATTAAATGACAAACACAAAATTATAGAAACAACAATAAGATAACAAATAAAGAAACAAAAAAGAATACAAGATAGTGGTTTATTTACCTCAAGCAAGAAGATGTTGAAACCCCCGAAAGAATTAGCAGAATGAATGAGGAACAACTCGAGGTTGTAACAAACACAAAAAATAGCAACAATGTTATAAGAAGAAATTCATGGAGTAAATGTTAATTTTCAAAAACAAAACATTACAAAAATACCTCACTATTTAATGAAGATGAAAGTTGAGAGATTTCAATAAGTGAAGATAGAAGTATTTTTGTTTGGAAAATGGAAGAGTGAATGAAATAGTAATGTTGATATATTTCAGTAAGTGAAAGGAAAAGAAGAGTGAGTTCTGTATTGAGATGAAACTAGTTTGATTTGATTATGATTTTAACCCGCACATAAACTTAAAGCGACCATTATGACCTACTGTACACCTTTCCAAGATTACATTGGGGGCTTTTTATCTTATTTATTTGTAATACTTTGGTTCTTTATCTTTATTTTTTTCTGTTTAGGTCATTTATCTCTCTTAAAAGCACATATACATCTTTTTTCTCATTTTTTATTAAAAAATACATAATTTAATTTTTAAAAATATTTTTTTATTAAAAATGAAAAAAATCCAGAAATATGATGAAGATGTTCATCATCTTCATCTTCTTCCTTTG
>Ga0315914_1000729_pt1 | contig 44348 bp, 32 predicted proteins | sample MpolenodulesMG_FD_203920 | JGI IMG/M metagenome (GOLD analysis project Ga0315914, IMG submission 203920) | Medicago polymorpha root nodule microbial communities from Los Angeles, California, United States - elongated nodules | ecosystem: Host-associated > Plants > Roots > Nodule | place: USA... | reverse complement strand
CTTTTGAACACTCTCTCTAACACTCACTCTTTTATTGGTTTAAATCATTGTGAGTGTACACTTCGAAAATAGAACCCACACAAAGTGGTGGGACATGCATGAATTTCATCCAATAAAAGAGTGAGTGTTAGAGAGAGTGTTCAAAAGAGAGTGTCGCTAGCATTTCTCTTATACACAATTGGATGATGTAATCAAAAGATTGAAATGGAGATTGCAGAATCGTGTTAGATGTCAATGAGAACAGGGGCTTTCATTTCCTCAAAATTCAGCAACAAATTTGAGCCTTTACCTAAAACAAAAAGTGCTTGTGATCTTCAAAAAAGGGAAAGACTGATGCCTCGGGTCAATCATCCAGTTCTATAACGTATGATAAACCTACAGAAGATGTCAAAAGCAGATATATAAGTATACGCATCATCTTGGAAAAAATAATTTGACCAAAATCAAAAGAGTCTATGCCATATTTACAACCAAGAATAAGATTTTAATGTTTAAGTCTTTCCTAGGAACAAAAGTCAATCCATTTTGGTTGGGCATGGGTCTTATTGTAGCAAAAATATAAAAGGAAAAAGAAACAGTATTCCCTTATTGAGAATTTTTCTGTCAAATTGACACTGATTTCTCAGAATCAACTATTCTAATAAGCTTTTCAAAAGAAACTATTCTGGTAAGCATTCATTCCTAAACTGAAACAACTTGTGGTTACAGCATCATATGATGATATAACCCAGTGGGAGCCCTATTATAAATTTTAACATTCTTGTAAACAGTAGAAATTATAGATAAGAAACAATTGCAGAAAGGAAAACATCTGATCCCTTTGCAAATGTGTATGCATGTTTGTATGTGCAAAATAAATTTAGGATTTCTTAATAAAATTGATGATTATATTATTTAGGAAATTGAAACATTTCCTTCCTTCCAAGGTTTTTACCTAAATCGGATATCCAGTTTAAGAAAATTGAAATTTTACTAAGACTATGATTTATATAAAATTTTAGTTGAAGATTATATTATCTTTGAATTATAGATACACTTAGGCTTCTTTTATATTTTAAACTTTGGATGATTAATTGATGCGCTAATTTCTTTTAGCAATCCACACCTAAAGGCAAAGCAGTACTTAATGATTTAAATTTGTAAATTTTGAGCAATATCCATATCCTATCATATCCTTATTAAACTATCTTATCATATCTGTCTATACCCTATCTTGACCGCCAAATGGGTCCTTAAGTTATTGATTGAAAAGCATGATAACAGCATTTTTTGAAATCTGAACATAATATCAATTGTAATGGGAAATATTTCCTTTTCCTTCTATGAAAACAAACCATCAAAGCAAGTCCATGTGCCAGTGTGCTTTTCAAAAAAGGTGGTAGGTGTGGAGAGAGAAAAAAACCTTGAAGCACAGTTTCAACTGCTGCATTAGGAACAAGAAGCCCTACTATATGTCTGTTATCTGATGTAGTTTCAACACGAACAATGCGTAGCCTCTTATGCATGTTTCGGGCCTGTACATATTTTTATTTGCAGTTAGAAGTCTTTTGCATGAAAAAATGACCATTACATTTTAAGCAAAGTATAATGATCCAATGATTTAACAATCTGATACGGACCAATTATGGAAAACAGATAAAGAATATAATAACAGAGAGAAGTAAGATAAAGAGAGCTTTGTTGATGTACGATTAATGGAGTAATTACAGAAAAATGGAAAACTCTTCCTAGATTCTGAGCAGAGCAGAGCTCCTATAAGCAGGCTACAGCTGCTTATTCATTCTAACGTTCTAACAATAATCAAGGGCACTCTCTCACATTCTCCCCTTCACTCCTTATAATGTGGAAGTAGTTGTGTGCTCTCCTTTTCTGACCACGTCATCATCTTATAACAACTAGCCACAATTTCCCTTCTTGCCCCTTCTAGAATATACTAACTAAGTCTTAGGTCCTTTCGATTCACTATATGTACCAATTAATCACATGACACATCCTCGTTACTATAAAAGTTACTTATATCATATTATATTACAACAAAAGATATCTTTTACAATTTTCACACTGCCACATCACCAAAACTCAAACGATCAGAGCTAAAAGATATCAAAAATTGACAAATTGATACAACATACAAAAGTTAATATTTATGATATCTGCAAAATATGTTCTTTCTCATGAATGTTTTATCGATTGGTGAAATACCTGCTTAGAGAGCGCCTTATCTATGTTTCCCCAAACAGGAAGAATAACACCACCTAAGACATTTACTTGCTGTATTCTTGAGCCAACTGAACAGAACTTACCAACCTTACAATTGGGACCATGCATGCACTGACAACAAAAGTAATAAGTCAAAATGTGAGATAATATGAATTTGAAAAATATAAATGAGTGAGTGCACATTAACATGCACATGTAGATGAGATTTTAAATTCTATATATGATACAACAAGGTAGAATACAACTTTATCTTATCGTACAATCGCTAATAAATGAATGGTTACGTTCCATATGGGCCAATTAGGCCACAAGTAGACAACAATGAACAAGCAACAATGTCTTCCAATAGGAGAAGGCCCAGAGATAATGATGAAGGCCTAAACGTATATGAGAGAATGGTGATGGGAAGGGTCCAGCTAGAGGGGGATAATTCATTTGAGAGAGATAACTACAAGGGAACAGGTGTCACTGAGGGGATGGGGAAGTGAGATATGGGTAACCATTTGGAAATGGACATACTAGGAAAATTGGTTGGGCAGACCTGCTGGTCTCAGGGAGGAGTCCTATCATTCTGTTTTATTATATTTTCCTACTGCTTTGTTTTGTGTTCTGGTTTCCATACTCAGATTAGTCTCAACTGTAAGCTAGTCTCTTACTGCAAGGGATTATTCCCATTCCTAAATGCTTAATAGCTCAATATGTACTCTGTTTATATTAATTTCCTTGCATGAAGTTACAATTACGAGAAATAAATTAGGATAGACACACCTGTTTAAATGAAGCTTCATATTCGGTTTCCCAACCAATTTGGGCCTCCTTTAAAGATGAAACTTTTGAATATTTTCTAGTTAATTCTAGCAGATGCATATCCCTACAATTGCAGGAGAAAATGGGTAAACCAGAAAATTAAACTATAAGGACAAGTAACTGAAATACATACCGAGTTGATTCTCCGGTAGGAGGACGAACTATCTTATACATAGATGGAGCCGAACTGAAATAGAAAGAACAAACATACTGACATCAGTAAATGAAACCAGAAAGCTTTATTATGTACTCCGTGTAGTCACAAAACAAATTTAATGTGATAACTATTATAGTAAATGATTTTTTTGTAAATAAAACTAATTTCTTAATGTGTGAAACAAAAACTTTTGCTTATAAATAAGGCCGGAGGAAGTAATTGACTGGGGATTGCATTCCCTCAACATCTACAGGTTCATCATGAGTAACTATGTATTGCTTGGATTCAGAAATTGAAAGACTAATCAATCACACACACATAAATACATATATACAAATAACTTTATTTAATTTCTTTGATCCTTTCTTAGTATTGTGCCGAAAGAAATTTATCCCTTTGAGCCCTTATCCTCTTATTTTGGTGGTAAACGTGTTTATTTAACACGTCCAAGAGATATTGTCACAATCCATTTGTAATATATAACAAAACCTTACTTGGAGAGTTGAGAAAATAAGTAAATGGACAGTTAAAGCTGTGAAGTTAAGTATTGGAAACAAATGGCTGTCGTTTTAATAAAAGTAAAATAGAATTCATGAAATGCAAAATGCAGCAAAGGTATACTTTTGGGATGAAAATCAAGGGTCCAACTAATACAATAAGAAAGAAATAGAGATACATGTAATGTATAGGATTCAAGTGAGGTAGATAGAATAGAGCAATACTTCAAGTGTAATTTTATGTTATGATCGAAAAAGTACCATGCAAGCTTAAAGGAAATTTACCACACAAGTTATAACTATAAAAAAAAAAAAAAAAAGTTACATGAGACTAAATGTTAAGCAATTAATAGTCAATGAAAAAGTGATTCTATAATGCCGGACAAAATAAACAATTCAAATAAACTTTAATTTATTTAAATTGAATAGTTATATAACAACTACAGCAAAAACCAGAAACGATACCTTTCAAATGCTAAAATAACATGACGTTTTCCCAACCACTCCCTCTTGGACTTATAGAAGCCATCACCAGTTGAACAAAATCCAACCTTCTGCTTCTCATTCAGCATGGTATTTGCCAACTGATGCGTAAATGATATCAGCAAAATATGTGTGTTAGAGTAAAGTGTAACTTAGTTAGGATATCTGAGAAAGCATATGTACCTCCCATGAAACCCCGCGATCCAAGGTGAATGTGAACAGAATAGTTGAAGCCCCGCTCATTTGATCAACATAGACTGTCTGCATCAAATGAAATTTATCTTCAGTCTTGAATTTTCTATGCAATAACATACGAAAATTAATGGCATCAAGAAGTTTAGGATAAAAATAAATACCTTTGGAGTCCCTTGCAGTTCAATGACATTAGCTTTCAAGTCAACAATGCCTGTATCAAGGTTACCTTCAATTCGAGCTTTATTAACAAGAAGATCCAAGATATTCACAAATAACTCAAATAGCCTGTTGATACAAAAAAAATTAGTGTATTCAACCAAATGCTGAAGTAGAAGTATCAAATCATTTCAATCACAAAATACAAACCTATTCTGAGTTTCAGGAGCTATTCCTAAAATCCGGTTGAGAAATCGTCCAAGATTGTGTATATCATTTTTATCATCAATGTAGCAATTCATATCATCATCTCCTTTAAATATAAGAAGTCAACATTTAATAATGAGAAAAGCATATATAATGTGGTATCATAAACTTCACGGCAGTAAATGATGAAACCTGAAATATATTGATTAGATATCACCATTATTATATATACCTATTCAATCTAACATTAGACAAGGGGAAACAATGAATTACCAAGGCCGTCGTCCTTAAAAATTCCAACGGAAAGAAGAGCAGCTTTTGCCTGCATAATAAAATCTTTGATTGTATCTGGTCTGTCAGATAAGCATCCAGGAGGTACAACAGGAAGGGGATCCTGCACAATTAATTACTTTTATCAGTAGATGGATTGGACCTGTTCATTTCTTATTAAACTTATTGTCAATATGCACATTTGTTATTTTCAACAAAAATTAATTACCCGCTCCAGTATTCCATTGTACAAAAGCATCAGTGCTCTCTTCCCATAAGGACTATCATAATTATATGCACTTAACGAAGGCCCTGCTCTGTAATGTACACAGAAACAACATCAGCTAAGATGTTAAAATTTATCCATGTTGGCTCACTGAAAACACAACTGATAATCCCACTTACCTACGATCTCCCTGAGTCAAAGCTCCAAGGGATTCTAATCTCTTAGCAACAGCTGATGCAAACCGGCGTTCTCCACCAAGGTTTGAAAATAGTAACCTAAAGAAAATTTACAAGGATAAGAAATTGTATCAAGCAGGTGTAGCATCTAGGTAGAGTATCAACAGCGCCTGTCACTGCAACCATTTCAAATCAGATATAAAGTGCTTCTCTCTTACTCTCTCCGGTCTTATATTTAAGCAACGGGAAAAAGAATGCACACTTGTCTTATATTTAAGCAACGGAAAAAAAAAAGCACAGTTTTAAGAAAGTTGGTTAATTGCATTTAAGCAATGGAAATTGATAAAGAATGTTTCCCATTTTCCCCTAGTCTTTATATTTATTGCAAAACCAATCACAATACAAGTCTTTAGGTTGGTCTCCTAGAAGGGACTAACTTATTCTAATGTGAGTAACGTTTTGAACCAACATGAAACTGTTAAAACATAAAGGACCAACTTGAAACTTTTAAAACATAAGGGACCAACTTAAAACCTAAAATAAATATAAGAGACCAAACATGCAATTAAGCCTATATTTAAGCAACGGAAAAAAAAAATGCACACACTTTAAGAAAGTTGGATAATTGCATTTAAGCAACGGAAATTAATAAGTAATGTTTCCCATTTTCCCCTTGTCTTTATATTTATTGCAAAACCAATCACAATACAAGTATTTTGGCCTCTCTCCTGACCCTTGGACTTATGACCAAAGACAATTCATGCTTCTTGGGGGAAACATGCTAATTTCATGGATACATCAAAAGCTGGAAAAACAAATATTGATTTCATTCAAGAGTAAATTGGGTATAACTGCATTAATTATAGCATTCGCAATTGAATTTCGGTTCTATTTGAGACCAATAAATTTGAACTTTTTGTTGCTAATATTTGAACTTTTTGTTGCTAATATATGAGCCTAAAGGGAGTAGCTCAAAAAGATTTCCATGACATAGTATCATACAGTTCACACTAGATAGAAACCTAGGGCTGAATGATTTAAAGGATTCAGACGAGGATTGACTGTTGAACCTGCGTCATAGCAAGCTTCCTATACTGAAAGTATATTCTACAAGGTGGGGACAGCGAGGAAATTTTATGACATGGAGAATTGGTGAGAGAGAGGGGAGGCAATTTTTGGGGAAACGCATGTTCAATTAAAATAAATCATCAGTGTAATCCCTAAACAACCACTCCATCTACAATTTAGTCCCTAAACTATATAAATACAATAAGTAACCCAACCATCAGTTTAATCCCTAAACCACCACTCCCTCTACAACTTTAGTCCCTAAACTGTATAAATACATCAAGTAACCCAACCATTAGTGTAATACCTAAACCAGCACTCCCTCTACAATTTAGTCCCTAAACTATATAAATACAATAAGTACCCCCTAAAGTATATGAAATACATCAATTTAGTCCCTAAAATATAAATAGCAGAGGCAAAGCAAACAGACAGTGCATGTACATCATTATACACAATTCAGAAACCAAATTAATCAATAATGCTTGTTGAAAATGAGCCTTACTCATCCATACAAACGGGACTTGTAAGGTGAAAAGTGCCTCTCTTCATAAACTCTTATCAAGAGTCCTATCTATCCAATGTGGGACTTGGGTTTTTTCCAATACACCCTTTCACGCCCAGCACTATTGGGCTTGGGACGTGTATAAATGGTAGGTGGCCTGAATCAATAAGACTCTTATACCATGTTGAAATTGGACCGAACTTATCCTTACAAAACCGGCTTGTAAGGTGAGGAGTGTCTCTCTTTATAAACTCTTATCAAGAGTGCTATCTATCCAATGTGGGACTTGGGTTTTTCCTAATTGCCGTGTACTGAGAAAAACCCAAGTCCCACATTGGATTGATAGGACTCTTCTAAAGAATTTATAAAGAGTGGCACTCTTTACCATACAAGCTGGTTTTGTAAGGATGAGTTAGGCCCAAATATTAACAATGCTTAGTTACCTGTATTCTGGTGCTGAAACTTGATTGGATCTATGAGTTCTTCCAAACTGCTGAATTGCTCGGTCGGCACTCCATGGAAGTTCAAGAGTCAAGTGAACCCTTCTTTTCTATTTTGTAAAGGTCAAAGGGAAAAAACAGCAAAAGAATAAAACAATTGAAAAGTTCACAAGATAATATCACTAGCTTCTGAGCAGAATATTTGCAAAAACCATCAAATAATGACAGAAAACACTGGTGATTCAAGGGATAGAAATATTTTCAAAAAGTTTGATTACCTGATTTATCACTCTTCGGTCTGCCTGCAACGAAACGCCAGCTGATCCAGCTTCAGAGATGATGGCCACTAACTTCTTACCTTCCATAAAGAGCTTTTTCTCATTCATGTTGACCATCTCGGCAGTGACATCTTTTCTAAAGGGAGAAACACAACTAATTAAGCAAGCATGAAACGATGTTTATCAACTAGATATGGTGACATTAAGAAACTCACGTATTTCGAGTCTGATAAAACACACCCGTTCCACTAGGGGCCCTCACAAGCATTCCTTTCCTTCCTGTAATTTCTGCAACTTTGTCATGGCCTCCTAACTGCATTAAAAATTCATTTATAGAATCCATTAAAAGAGCTATTCTCTGGCCTTTAGCATTAATTGCAGAGCATAAAATTGCTACAACAGACATCTATTCATAGCAGTTACTTAATTGTTACTGGACTAGCATTGATCAACAACTATATGCGAGGTGATTGTTATCAAAATGATGTTAAAAAGGATTGTGGCATTAAAGAGGAAAATGAGGATGAATCAACGAATGATCATTACCTGATCAATAATATCATCCAAGGGATTGTTTGGAAGATCCAAAGCACAAATCATCTCTAATATATTTTTCTTGCACTCCATGGCTGTGTCATAGCTACAGCAATCCCACGAAAATATTCATCACTGTCATACTCTTTTGATTTCTAACTTTTTGTGGAATAATTTTTGTTGATTCAAGAAATAGTGCCAAATTAAAACAAATTATCAAACATAAAATGATAAATATGACATTGAAACCAGAGTGCCAAATTAAAAAAAATTATCTAAGTTTTAAACCTTTTCTGGAGTTCAATTATATCTGTTCCAGGAGGGAGATAGTTTACGGTCGTATCCTTGCACAAATCACATGCCCATTCCTCAAGAACAAAATCGCTAATTGATGGCACCAAGCATGAGTGATGAGTGTATTTTCCACAGTGGGAACACTGCAACAAGTTTTCCCTTTCCTGCACAGAAAAATATGTGAATCCTACACATATGGCATCAAGGCAATTCAAGAAAGTTTTCGGAGAATAATCAATAAATATTACCTCTTCAGTGCCGCAAATTTCACATTTCTGAAACTCCTCATAATCAGAGTCGGAAGATTCAAGACCAGAGGCAGCTGCATCAAACAATGGTAAAATACAAAAATCAAATGGTTTTCATGACGATTTTATATTTAATGAATACTACCATCAATATTTTAAAAGAACTTCAGACGTTAAAATCACAGTTTCGTTAGCAGTTCCTCACAATAGCAAGCATGAGAACATGCATGATAGCGTCATAATAACAAGCATGTAAACATGCATGATAGCTCTTGATGATGATAAAAAAAAACCAGAATAACAAAAAGGGTGAAATTCTTTTACCAAAGGCAACTTTTTTTTTAATGGCAAATATTAGTATGTTAATTGTTATATTAGTTTTCTCCTTGCCAGGACTTGAACCTGGACTTTTAACTCCTCAACTCCTTTCATCCCTTAGCTCAAACCAGTTGAGTTACCCAACCCCCCAAGGCAACTTTTGTACAAAAGAGATATACTAGTTAATCGTAAATAACACGAGACAGAAAACGCACCACTTTCATTCTCTTCTGGTCCGTAATCAGAATCAGAAGATTCGGGAACAGAGGCAGCTGCATCAAGCCAATGGTGAAATAAATCATTCAGTGTTGTTGTGTCTGAATACTACTAACACGGTAACACTACACTTCAACAAAACTTTAGATATTATGAATAACAAGCTTTCTTATAGCAGATCTTCACAAACCACAGCATGTAATTATTTATTTATACATTATAATAAATAGTTCCTTTCTGAATAATAAGCAATGCCATGCCAAAATGGCTGAAATAAGCTGAAATGTACTACTGTGCTCAAGTATGACAGAAAAGCACCAATTTCTTCCTCTTACAGTTATAGTACACAACAAATTTAGAAGAGTGAGAGAATGACCAAAAAGATCAGACCGTGGTTGCCAAAAATATTTTACCCAATTTAATTCAATGAAAAAAAGAAAAAAAAAACTAGAAGCTAACTGGCCATTGTGCTTCTGTTTTGACTTTTGATCAATTCCATATCCTCCACTCTTCCATATATATCCTCTTCTAATAAATTCTCTCATTGATAAAGGATAACAAAAAAAAAATTAAAAACCATAATTGTATTTTTATAAATTGAATTTTTAAAAACAATGTAGTTGATCGGCTTAGGTGGTTCGGCCATGTAGAGAGAAGACCTAAATATTATGTAGTAAGGAGACTAGATCAGATGGAGGATAGTCAAATCACTAGAGAGGCAGAGAAAGACCTAGAAAATATAAAAGAGAAGTTATTAAGAAATATTTAGAAATTTATGAGTTGGACCAAAATATGGTTTATGATAACACATTATGGCGTAATTTGATCGATGTAGCCCACCCCACTTAGTGGGAAAAGGTTTGGTTATTGTTGTAGTTGATTGGCACCCTTTCTCACCCCCCATATAATATAAAGGCTGAAAACAAGCCTGATTTGATGCATTAGGAGAAAGGACAGATGCAAAAGTTTAATAAAAATTTGCTTGAAGCTCACTTTCAGATTCTTCATCACTTTCAGAATCACTAGGCGGCTGCCGCTTGGCTACTTTTCTGACTCGAGATTTTCCTGAAACGTCAGGACTTGCCAAGTGCCTCTTCCTTTGAAGCTCCTTTACTCCGTCATCTTCTATAGTAAAATTAAAAACAAATAATAACTAATAATTGCATAATTATTATTATTAATACAAGGTATATAACAAAACATGGCATGTAGATACCGGGGAGAAGTTCAGGCTTTTGTGGCAATGGGAAATTGTCTTCAACAAATTTTAGCAGCAACTCACGAGGTCCAGAAATAAAGTCATCAAATTCAGAGCCCTACCCAACACAATAAGTAAGTAAATAAATAACATAATGCAACTGAAATGCAAGAAAAATGCTTTAAATAAAATTAAAATGAATTCAAATACACACGTATTTTGAAACAGCTTCCTCCGTCCTTGCTTCCCCCGTACTCTGAAGACCTATGACTACACACTTGTCTTCCATTAATGCTTGGTTCACCAGTCTCACTGCAGTAGGAACTTTAGCAGACATACACATATGTCTGAAGAATCTCTACAGTTTTAAAAGGAAAAGGGACAATCCAAAAACTTCCATAAATAATAAATGTCTAATAGAGATGAAAAACTTGTCTCCGTGAAACAACTTAGACTTAATACCTGGTGGCTTGCCCAATATGATCGCCATAGTTGTCTGGTATTAATTTTGTCAGATATTAACTCAATGACAGACTGCAACTTCTTACGCAAATCCAACCAAACTTCTGTAGCCTTTTTATACGCATGCTAGGATATTCGAGAAAAAACGTACATAATAAGATGAGCATACTGAATTCAAAAGACAAATGAATGAGTAAAGCAATATATAGATCTGAACTATCTATTAAACCATGATGTCAAAATTCTATTACAAGAATAGCCTTAATACACAAGACTGATGTAGCAAATGAAAGAGAACCGAGCTCAAATACTCAAATCCCTATCAAAGGCTTAGGGAAGGCAAGCGGTGAAAATTGTCCTTGTGGCTCATTTTAGAATTGTGTTTTAGTCTAAAAGCCATGGCTCCTCGTGTTCGAGTGCCCATTCTTGTGGTTGGTGAAACAAAATCAGGCATGAGCTATATTTATGAAGAAACGGAGAAGCCAAAAGAAGCTATTATGACATGAAGTTTCTGGATTGGATGCCATTAAATAAACTACTATAGTAGTATTCAAGCCATACTCAGGTGTAACTATGGCATTCTACCCCGACAAATACATTCCGCCACAAACATTGGGGAGTTGAGAGCCTTTGCCCCACTCCATGCCAGCAACTATTGACCGCTAGTTTGGTGATGGAATTTAGTTTTCTTCATTTAGTTATCTATAGAGGAAATTGTTGAAATGAAAGAGCATCTAATGGTAATTACTATTAACAAAGCAAGACAATTACAACTTCAGAATACAGTAAAGTGTAGCCATCAGCCCAAAGAAATTAGTCGGTCATACCATCATTCTATCATCTAATGGTGCGTCAATAATTTCAAACTCAGCACCCTTGTAGCTAAGTGTGCGACATAAATACATCCCCCTGAAATTAGAAAATGAAGCAGAATAATATATATTTCAGATACGTAAAGGTGCATATGGCTGAGAGTGGATGTGTTTGTAGAAATATTATATAACCTTGCTTTCAAGTCCATTGCAACTAGTTCTAGAGCTCCAACACCCCCATTGTTGAGAGCACCTGGATTCATCACTCATTAATGAACTTTAAACAATTACAGGGTAAGGGTCAATGGCCACATGTACAGGTATATATGCGCACAACAAAAATATCAAAAATGCTCTATGTGATGCAGCAGTAGTAAGTTGAACTTAAATGTAGCATGTGTGGTCGCATTTGTAGTTATAGGCGTATATTTTGTAATATTGTTGTGTCCTTTTTTACCACCTTCAGTGTGGTCCATCTTTTTGGCCTTTTTGCAGCCCTTGGCACCTTCAGCGTGTCCATTTGCTTCGTACTTGTCAAAAAGGTGGACACGTTATGTCTTTTTCAACTGTTTGATTTGTTTCCTGTCTCTAGTCTCTAATATGATTAAAAAAATAAAAATGTATATATGAAAAAATAATTTATATGAAAGATATGTTTATATTGTTTAAAAAGTGCTCTACAAAAATTATCAACAAAAAAACACTCTAATCAAGGAATAAAGTGAAACAAAAAAAAAAACTATTTCAACATATATCATGAATATAAATATTTTAATAAAACTTCTTTAGTGTATATATATTATTATTAATATATATATAATATTATTATTTAATAAATATTAAATAAATTATAATAGCAGTCATTCTGCAACACACTATACTGCTATCGAAGTTTTGGGGTCAGATGCTCTGTGCCGCTATCATGAATTGACAACCTAACATAACAGTACAGCCAACTCGCTTACAAACTTAGAATGGTGGATTACTATTCACCAGATTAAGGAGTGCTGTAAATACTAGATATGTTGTTGTGTTTGAAGTAATTGGACGTAAATTTTGTAATCATTAATAATCCTTTTATTCAGCCCATAAACAAGACTTGTTCGGTTATCATAACATATAAGCAAATTTGTGCATGCACTCTATTCCCAACAGATATATTTCCCATATTTAATAATCCAAATAACAATTTATATCCATTCAGTTCTTATTGGTCAATAAATGCAAAAAGCGATAGGTGAGCAACAAAGCCATGAATAAAATACAACTGAAAATATTAGAACAGTTTACTTAGTTTCTTATCTTGATTTTCAGTTGATGTTTTCAAATTCATTGTAAAATAAAAATGTTACATTACATATTTTTACCTTGTTCTCAAAATTGTCACAAAATTTTTAGAAGGAAGTGTTTTTTTCACCACTTCCTGGAGAAAATTTTAAATATAAAAACCAGAATGAAAATGGAGTTATTTTTATAATGATGAAAAAAGACCAACTGAAAATGGAAAATAAATCAAACAGTCCCTGTTATGACCAACTGAAAATGGAAAATAAATCAAACAGTCCCATTAATAATCCTTTTATATCAAACACAAACAGGTGCCAGTTGATACAAAAAAATGAGTATTTATCTCCACGTGCAGCATGTTGCATAAGGATTAAAAATTAAGAAAAAAAAACACTTGAACTAGTTTGAACATTGTCGTAATTTATATGCCAGGTGACCAAATCACATGATCAACTATAAAAAGCATATCTTCTTTCATCAGTATATGTTTTTTGAAATAAGGAAAAAGATAATATGGAGAAAAAAGATGAATAGTCATAATTATTATTTTAAAAAGGAAAAAGAAAAGATAAGAGAAAGAACAGTACCTAGAAATTCACCAAAATCAGGGAAATAAGTCCCAGCTCCCCAAAGGCCAAGACGAACCATATAAGCCATATTGCGAGGTTCAGATGCACCAGTAGCTGAGCAATAAACAACCCGAGCTTCAGGTAGTTGTGCCTGTCAAATTTTAATGTAAGAACTTTGAATAATTCATACACTCAAAACTAATTATTTCATTTTGCAGTGAACATTAACACAACTAGAGTACAAACCTGTATATCAAGTACTGCTTGACCAGTTTTCGTTGGCTTCTTATCCTTTTCGGGAACCAAATTTTTTGCTTTATGACACTGTAATGAAGCCCCACACACACTTCAATTATAAAGAGTAATAAATATAAATTGAATACTAAAAAAAACCACTTAATAACAATATCCCTCAAAATTCAACGGCGGAAATATCAATTGACAATAGGAATGATTTCCATTTAAAAAAGCCTAATACCTCATCAAATATTATAAGACCATCAAACCCGGGTCCACACCACTGCACAAGTTGTTGCATACGGGTACGACCTCTGTCAGATGATGCTATGAGGCTACTGTATGTCGAGAAAATAACTCCCTCCTTGACTCCAACAGACTTTGTATCAAGCTTAGTATACGGCAGTTTATTCAAAGCATGCACTGGACAGATTCAAGAAAGAAATATATTTAAATGCATAATGAATCTTGTAATATACAAAACAAAATAGTGAAGAAAAAGAATTACAATAACAATCAATGAAGACTCTTAATTAACCAAGGAAGCCAACAAAACATCAGATAAAATTATTTTTTGGATAACATATGAATTATTAGACAAAAGAAAGCAAAAAATAATAGGAGGATATGATATATTGTAAACAAAAATACAAGAAAACGCAAGAGACAAAAAATAATGTTAAAAAAGTGAAGCTCTTCAATCCCTTGCAGTATCAGCAATTGGAAGGAAAATGTCCTAGAATGACAATGTGTGTCAATCTTCAAAAAGGTTCCATTAACCTAATAACAGTATACTCGCTCCATCCCTAATTATAAGATCATTTACAAAGCAACAAAAATTTGTCCCTAAATATAAGACCATCTACAAATTTATAAATGCTTTTATTACTCTTATTCCTCATATGCCCCTTATTAATTCTATCAATGTATCTTGCAATATGAAAAGTTAACATTGAATATATCTATAGGAAAAGGGTAATTTGGTAATAATAGTCACAAACATTTCTAACAAATTTATTACTCCAACATTTTTTCCTTAATATCTGTGATTTTTGTTTTTGTCAAAAAAATATATCTGTGATTTTTGTTAGATAGTCCTATAAAAAGGGACGGATGGAGTATGTAGCATAACAATTGAAGTGGCACCGCACACCCAAGACTTTTCACTTCATCTTCATTAATATTATTACTAACTTTAAACTCTTTCCTTAACAATTGAAACTGAACCCCTTCTATCCGTGATTAATACCATTTCTTTTATGTTAAGAGTATGATAATTACATCAAACTACAAAAGAAGTTAATCATATCATAGGACTTCAGTTTACAGACCCAAAAAGCATACCTGCAATGCAACTTGCACCCATGTCATCCAAATCTCTCCTGGCATCAAACTTCAAGTCTGAACCAACAGAAATCCACCTGCGTAAGATCATTGGAACATTAAAATAGGAATTAAAAGACCCACTCCAAGTTGAAATTACAAACAAGTATGTATGCATGCACAATAAAGCACGTTGAAAAGTGAATGTTTATCTCAATTCTTAATAGCATGCCCATGATTACATGCACAAATTGTGACTTAAACTTACAAGGCTTTTCTCCTTCCATGGTGCCAGTTCTCCCAGATTAGCCCAGCGACTGTTCGACCTTTACCTACACCAGCTCCATCTCCAATAAAGAATCCTGCTCTAGGACCACTGGGAACGTGTTGAAGGTGTCTCTACCGTGGAAACAAGCATCATACATACGAAAGTTAAATTGTAATTATTTATAATTATTTACTATCGATATTCAATCATGTGGTGAGAGAAACCTGACAAGCATAAACCAATGTCTCGATCTGCAAGCATGACAAAGCCTTTGAACGTTCCAAATCATTCTTAATCTTTGGATCATAAGTAGGCTCAGGTGGCTGCACTGCAGACAAGGAAGATGTCTCTACAATCGGATCTGGGTGTGGAGATCCAATAGATAGCTTGGATGGTCGCTGCATAAAAAGAGACGTTGGTATCCGTAAAATGTACCATTTGATAAATTAACACAAAAAAAGAACATGAATTGCTCCCAAGAGTATTTAACTCACATAATCTGTAAATGTTTCTCCGGCGATACCTCCATCGCCTTCTTCTTGCTCCACTTCATTAACAAGCTGATATATTTTAATATTGACGAAAAAAAAACATGAGATACAAATACAAGGATAGGAAAAATAAAAGGACAACAACTTTAAAAGGAAATTGACAAACACATTCAATAGGGAAATTAAAGAAAGGAAGAAAATATAGAAATAACGGAGAACGAAGTCATCCATTGATTTATTTTTAGTTTCTTATTCAGAGTCTGATAGAACACTAAGATAAGGCACGTTCTAGAAGATTGTAGAAGTATAGGTAATAAGAGTTAGTGGAGATATTTCATTGATTTTAGGGATATTTCTATTATAAAGAGAGGGAAGGGTATTGTGTAACTCATTCACGAATATTGTTAGAAACTTGTTAGGATATTTTCTCTCTGGTCTAGGGGCCTAGATCTGGTAGGAGTTCATAGAACTCTGGATTATCTCTTGCGTTTTCTACATTTCACCATTGTAGAGCTTTTGAGCTCATCAATATCCATTGTAGAGCCTTTTGTTTAAAATCAGTTGTTGATTTTACAGTTTCCATTAGAATCTCTCTCCAGCACATTTATCGGACAGATTGTTTTCCAACTGTCTCTGTAGGATTCTGCTCATGGATATATTATGGCTGTTTCTACTTTCTAGGTTAGACTTGCAAGTGCTCAATAGTATCTACAGCCTGTTTGGTTTCTCTAATTGGAGCTTATCTAGCTCTTATGACACTGTTTGGGATAACTTATGACAGGTTCAGAGTCTATTTTCAGCTTATTTCCTTAAACTCTCAGTCTCAAAGATATCTTACAAAAACAGCTTATATATTATGTAAAAACAGTTTGACTTTATTTTATCATGTGTTATAGAAATAGCAAGCGCTAAGTTTATAAGCTGCAAAATATGTTCCAAACAAACAAGCCCCTAAGTGACAAAAACTGTCTAAAATCATTCTCTAAGCAACACAACAATCATTATTAGGACCCTAAGAAATAGCTCATTCGTAAGCACTTATTTTTTAAGCAGCAAAAATTAAGTTCCAAACAGCACACACTCATCAGTTAACTCAACATCAACTAATCAAATCAAAGTCACATAAACAATGCAAAATCACTCCCTAATCAACACAACCTTCACTCCATAAGATTCCCCCAATCTGAAAATTAGGTCAAAATCAAATCAAATCAACTACAGTCAAAAAAACAAAGTAACGAAAGCACAAAACCTCGTTAACTTCTTCAACATCAGCATGAACATCAATCCTCACATGACACTGCGGACACGGAAACTTCGCAAGGTTACTCGGAGCATTCACAACCGCCTTACACGAAGAACAACGAATCTTCACAGCGGAAGAATCAACGAAGAACACATGTGGCATTTGACAATTCGGACAAGGTAACTCCGCCACACCTTGAGCGGCGGAGAAGTAGGTCCGGCAACCGGCGCAACGCGCGCGTGCGGTGGAAGGTGGTGGTGGTTGCGGTTGACGATGCATTTTCTGTTAGGGAGAGAGAGAAGTTGAGAGGGTGTGTGTGAAATGTGAGCGCGAAAATTGATTTGTTAGCGGGTGGGTTTGGTGCTTATATATGGGCGAATTTTTCCTCTTTCTTAGGGCTATGCGAAGTTGAAGAGTCGTCATGATGGGTCAGTAACTTTTTTTTTTACTCATTCCACTCATTGTTGTTGTGAAAAAGTAAATCTTAAACATTATTTTGCTCTCTTACACATGTATTTCTTTCTTCTTCTTTTTATTTTGATACAAAGCACGGTATTTCTATTTTTTTTTGTTCAAGAAAGCAGTAGCACGGTATTTATTTCTAGTGACATTTATATATTTATAACATAACATACATAAATTTTAAATTTGTGTCGAGTACATAAAGTGGAAAAAAGTTAAACCAAATTACTCCATTCGTCTCACGATATTAGTTGTTTAAGGTTTGTACAAGATTATTAAGGAAATGATTAATTGTATTGATTTCAATGATAAAGTTAGCAGCATTTACTAAAACACTCTTATTAATTGTAGTTAGTGGAGTTGTTAAGTTGAATGAAATTCAATAAATAAAGGTATAATAGTGGAAGAAAAAAATAGTAAATGTTGCATTGATATTGTAAAGTGACAATTATTTTTGAGGAAAAAAAATGTTAAAGAGACAATAATTATGAGAAGGAGGGAGTAGATTTTTTTAGATTTTTTTTGGTTACTTTGTGATTAGATTTTGTAAGATTAAAATTTGGTTTGTGTTCACAAAGTGAAAAGAAAAAAAAAGTATTTTATTAAAATTTTAAGATTTAAATATGATTTTTTAGACTTACTATTAAAAGTTTATTTTATGTGAATATCTTTAAATGAATAATGTGATATAAGTTTAAATAGATTAGAGAATTAATATATCAATAAAATTAAACGTCTTTTCTATATTTATCATGATTTTTTAGAGAATTTAACTAAATATTATAATAGGGTTAATTGTTGAAATTGACCTTGTAGTATATGTGAAATCTGAAAAATGATCGTGTAAAATAAGAAACATATATTCTAACATTTTAATTTGAGAGTTTTCTTATTTTTGACTCTATAAAATATGCGAAGTCCAAAAAGTGACCTAAAAGTTGAATTTTTTCATGATTTCTTCAGACGTGTTTAGGACGTCTTAAAATATGGCTTTACACACAAAAAATGGAATTTCTCGATTGGGTACATATTAATTATAAATTTTTAAAGCGCCATAAAACAAAACAACGAAAATCTCGACCTATAAATCAAATTTTAAACTAATTGTTTGCAGGACATCTAAAAAAATATATAAAATGAATTTGCAAGTTTTATATCATTTCAAAGACGTTTCAATTTATTTTATTTTTCAACTAAAACATGCAAAATTGTAATTTTGTTCCAATATGCGGGAACTCATGATCACATTTATAAGCAAAAAATTAAACTACTTTGTAGATATATTGATTGTTTAATATATTTGATCTATAATGTAGACAAAATATATTATGTATTCAATGAATTTAAAAACTAATTTTTTAGCATTTAAATAAGGGTATAATGGTCAATTTTGTTTGCATAATTCAATTTTCAGTTTGCCAACAAAAAAATAATTATGTGGATACCATTTGCATTCCTTTCTCAAATTCCAACTTATGTGAAAAACTCTTTCAGTTAACCCTACTAATTCCTCGTTACATACTTCCATTCAATTCACTGAACAGGAAAACATTACTTTTCTCGAAACCCCACCCTCATTCTTCCTACATTTCCACCTTCACTAGGACATGGGCAGAGACACTACTCAGTCTCAATCGACTACTTCCCTCACAACTAGTAAGAATCCTCATATTCATATCTATTGACGCGACTTTGAACATGCGTCGTTGTTTCAACTGAGACAAGTTTTCACTTAAACTTAAATACTTTGTTTCATTTGTTTTTATTTTGCATTATATTTAGTACACTATTTTTCCCATTCATTGTTTTGATTTACCACTAAAGTTAATATGTTCTTCATTCTTTTCTCAAAGTGGTGTTATCTACAATCTCATAAACATAACATATCAAAGTACTTCACATTATATAATCGATCACAACATGAATTTGAATTCTGCTATTCTCCAAACATATTTTGCTCGCGCCCAGCTGATTTGCCAATTATACCCCTGCGTGAGTTAGTCACGCAGCGTGACTTAACTCACGCACCTTATAGCTTTGTGTGACTTAAGTCACGCTCCTTTGGCCGGTGCGCGAGTTAACTCATGCAGGTTGGTCGGTTGGTCAGAGCACAAAAACACGTTTTTTAGACTTTGGTCAACTTTTCAACCTTCAATCTACATGTTTTTTTACGACCTTTACACGCTTTTTTAACTACATTTATGGTAGTTATAACCTATACTACCATTCCCACCTATAAATACCCCTCCAAACTTCCTCATTTCCTCACACCATCTCACATTCTCTCCTTCTCACTCTCTCCACCTATTTCTTTTTTTTTTCTTCAATAGTCTCTAGTCTCTTTTTACCCCTTTGAGGTATAAAGTCGTCAGTTTTGAGATAAATACTGAGTAGCCGACTTAGGGAAGTGATCAACCCTTGAATTAAAATTAAATTTGCTTCTTTTTACCCCCAAAAACTTTTTACCGTGGGTAAAAAGAATCTTCTTGGGGTATAAAAAGAACCAGATTTAGATTTAGCCCAAGGGTTGATGATGTTTTTTCCCAAAGAAGGCTGCTCACTATTTACCCCAAGGTTGATCACTTTTTACCCCAAGAGGGTAAAAAGAAAATAAGTAGATTTAGTGAATTCGAATCAATTGTATCAATTATTGTATGAATTCTATTAATAAAATGAGATGTTATATATATTAATTTTGTTCATTTCTTTTTATTTATATTTGCTTTTATTTTTTGATTTTGTATTTAATGAATAAATTCGAATAAATATTAATTTTGTTCATTTCTTTTTATTTATATTTGCATTTATTTAATGAATAAATTTGAATAAATATTTATTTTATGTGAATAAATAAATTAAAATAACATAAATAAATAAATAAATTATAATAAAGTAAATAAATTAATTTGAATAAAGTAAATAAATTAGAATAAAGTAAACAAATAAATTAGAATAAAGTCAACAAAAAAATTAGAATAAAGTGAACAAATAAATTAGAATACGTAAATAAATAAATTAAATAAATTAATTTGCATAAAGTAAATAAATTAATTTGAATAAAGTAAATAAATTAGAATAAAGTGAGTTAAGTCACGCACACAACGTCACTTAAGTTGCGCAAGTTTTAACACTTGCATTACTTAAGTAACGCCAGAGTATTTTAGATATTTCAGTTGGACGCGAGCAAAATGTGTTGGGTAAAGAGCAAAATTCCACGAATTTAGCCATTAACACATGTTGGTTTATATGACGATTACTTACACGTGAAATCTAGAAGTGAGTGTCGGGTGGGGGGGGTGGGGGGGTGGGGGTGGTGTAAATAGCTTTTTAGGATTAAAAATATTTGTGAAAGCGTGGGTTTAAAAATCCTTAAAATACAACGACGACTATTGGATTTATATCTTGAATATGATGATAAGATTAAAAATTATGTTCGCTCTCAACTAAAAATACTAAAATGCCCTTGCGTGAGTTAACTTACGCAAGTGTTATACCCAACGTGAATTAGCTCACACTGTTTTAGTTAACTCACGCATGGGTATTTTGGCCCACGTGAGTTAACTCACGTTAGTTTTAAGTTAATTAATTCTAATAATTTTCTTCAGAACCGAAAGGTATGTGTACTTTGCAACCTAAAGCCAGCAACCATGAGGGGAATAAAATTTCAAGCAATGGTTCTTGCTGCTTCCAATGATGATCACACTGAGGTAAGGAAAAACACACAATACCTTTTCCTTTACAAAAGTGGGCCTGGATCTCTACTTGTTGGCACTTTAAATTACGAAAATTGCTTTTCTGACATTCATAACTTCACAATGACACAAATAAAATACTTAAATGTCTCCAACGATAGTTAACTACTGTTGAGCAAGCCGACAACAGTTAACTGCCGCCAAAAGCTTTGATATGTTTACAATTCACACACAGGCACTTGCTTCAGCCACCAAGTAGCATTTTTTAATTAATAATAATTAAAGTTCTCTCTTCTCTCTCATATGCTCCCAACAACTTCTTCTTCTTCCCTTTGCAATTTGCTCAAATTATTAGTTTGCCTTGTTCCTCTCTTCAATAAGTTCTCTCTTTTAAACTCTACTGAAGGCATGCTTTTCACGGAAAATAGTACTTTTGAAAATAGTAATTTTGGGTTTATTTTAAAATTGTAATTCTGATAACTAATAATTAGATATGAGAGTGATGCTAAAATCTTAAGAAATTGGAATTTGGTAAAGAATTGGTTGGTGTTACCCCTTCTCACTCTAAACAAGAGTGCTCCTGTATATTTTTTCTGGATAAGCATGTTTTGGTTTGAGATGCACATAATTGAGATGCAATAATTTGTTTCTTCATATACAATTCTTTTCTTTTTAAGAGCTCAAATCCACCCTCTATTTTTTTTTTTTGTCGTGTTTACCATGATTCTCGTGAGTATATTTTATGGTATGCATTCTACCTACTTTCTTGCACTCTTCCTTTCTTTCAAATAAATGTCTGGAGTTAGGATGGATCATAATATAAGAAGGAATTTACGAGCGGTAGTTAACTACCGTTGGGCTCAGCGGTAGTTAACTGCTGTCGAGTCCTCAACGGTAGTTAACTACCGTTGGAGCATTTAAGTATTTTACTTGTATCTTTAGGAGACTTTTGATGTCAGAAAAGCAATTTTCTTAAATTACACCATGGCACAATGTTAATAGTATAGCTAATAAAGATATAGGATCACACATGTTGGGTGTTTATGATTTTAAAGATATAGTAGAATAATTAGGGGTGGACAAAAATATCCAAAAACTGAACCAAACCGGTTAACCGAACCGAACCAAATTAAAATTAACTGAACCATTTACATTGATTATTGAACCGAACCATTATTTTAAAAACAGTTCATTAACTGAACCGAATGGTTAACCGAACCGAACCAAACTCAATTAACTGAACTGAACCATTACATCTCAATTAATATCAGTTCTCACTTCTCACACAAAAATTCATTTTCACACAAAAAGAACCCTTTTCTAAACCCTAATTTCATTTCAATTTCAATTCAATCCACCTCTTCTTCTCTGATTCTCACTCAATCAAAGCTCGCATGAACTTCCATCTATCTGTAATGTATGTAACTGTCACTCTTCTGCAGTCTCTTTCCATAAGTTTCTCATCACGCATCTGTATGCATCTTGTTGTGCATCAACCTCTAAACTAGAAATGATTTTGGTAGTTGAATATCAGGGCTCCAACTGTCCTCCATCCAAGACAAAGAATTATAATGTTGAGATCTGAAATTATAGGATTTTTTTAGAGCTAAATTACCGTCTGCAACATGCTTCCAGATGAGTTTGTCTTGACCCCCTTCAACTAGAGTGATAACTTGCTAAACAAGATTTCTTAAGTTTAGCAAAATCTGAGACAAACCTTCTAGAATTCTCCACTGATTCCCAACAATGAAATCATAAACTTTAGAAGTAATGATGAGTGTGTGTATGTTGTGGGATTTAAATAATGTCCACATCAAGCATCTTGCCAGAAATTTATGTTGTCCCCATGTCCAATTAAAAAGCCAATACATATATTTCCATGTGACCTGATTTAAAGTGAATGATATATGTTGTGTACCACAACATGCCATAAGAAATTCAACCATGAAGATATCTGTAAGTGATATATGAAACTTGTCCATTCAATGCGTTTTGTGAAATCAATTCCAACCTAAAGTTCTTGAGTGATTACTAATTATGAATTTTCAAATTACACTTGAGCTGATTATAGTTCTTGCTGATTTGTGGATTACTTTGGGAATATGATACAGGATTCATTGAAAACAATAATGAGACAAAGAGTTTCAATAAAATACAATGACTTATCAAAATAAAAGTTACAACGAAAATATAGTATTGTTATCTAAAAAAATACATTTTGGTTCAAAATTTTGGTTTTGGTTCGGTTCGGTTAATAGGTAAGCAAATGGTTAACCGAACCATAACTTTGGTTCAGTTTGGTTAGTTCCAAACCTTAAACGGTTCAGTTCAGTTATTTCGAACCATTTCAACACTTCGGTTCGGTTCGGTTAATATTGTTAACCGAACCATGTCCAACCCTAGCAATAACGTATGGTAGTGTTGACTGAAAGAAAATTAAGACCTCAAATAGGCTGCCATTTATTTTTGTAACTTGTCCAGAAATAGTGTGGATAATAATATCTACTAGCTGAATGTGGATTGAGACGTTTAATATATCGTTTTCATCTATATTTTTATTTTCCTTTGGAGTGCTTCCTCCCACTGAAATGTGATAGTAATAGAGTACTAAATTTCTTATTTCTGTGTATCCTCTAGGTTGAGTTGGTTGAACCGCCGAGTTCTGCTTGTGTTGGAGAAAGAATTACTTTCCCAGGAAGCCTGATGAACTCTTAAATCCAAAGAAGAAGGTCTGGGAGACATTGCAAATAGATCTGCACACAATTGCTTCTTCAAACTAGCGTGAGTTAATTCACTCGGGCCAAAATACCCCTGCGTGAGTTAACTCACGTTGGGTATAACACCTACGTGAGTTAACTCACGCAGGGGCATTTTAGTATTTTTAGTTGGGAGCGATCAATTTCTGTTGGGTAAAGAGCAGAATTCTAAGATTAAAACAATGTATAGAAATAAGAATCCAACTATGAATAAGAAATTCACTAATGTAACTTATTTGACAATTCAACAATTAGTACACAATCCAAATCACAAAACTAAATTATCTCAAATCAAAACAATTTATAGCAAATCACATTAACTAAGAACTTGAATAAATGATATATGGCTGAATTTTGTTGAAGGTAATTTCCAAGTTTGAATGTGAACAAGTTAATTGTTTGAAGATCTCAATCAAGGAAATTGATTAGGTTAATATGAAATCAAAACTGATCACAATCAAATGACTACTGCTTCAATCAAAGAAATTCATATACCACAATTTATGTTGAAAGTAAAAAGATAAAGGATAGAAGAACACCATAATTTATAGAGGTTCTTATTTTCGTTCTTGCTAGGGGTACGTCTTCTCTTCGTGATACAAAGTTTCTCAAACATGGGCTTCCATAATAATGAAAATATTTACATGTGTATGATTACGAAGATTCCTTCGATTCCTAGTCTTCTATAGCTCTTAAGAGAAACCAGTCTTACAAGTCCAATAACTCCCTAACAATCTAGACCTCACACTCTACAAAATTATTAGAAAAAGTGCTTAATTTGGAGAAGATAGAGACACAGAGTATATAGGTGTGAGTGAAATGAGTTAATTTTGCCACAAAATAATGAACTTTAATCGAATCATAAGAAGCTTGAATCGATTCAAATAGCGTAAAACGAGGAGATCTAAAACCTATGAAGATTGATACAAATCTCAAGAATTATGAATCGATTCAAGCATTTTCCATATGAAGATTGAATCAATTCAAATCTGCATAGTCAAGAAATTATATTGAATCATAAAGTTCAGATGAAGATTGATACAATTCAAAGAACAATGATACAAATCAATTAAGCAAATATCAGATACCAAAGAGGTCAAATGAATCAATTCAAAAACTTCAATGAAAAGTTTGAATCGAATCACACCCTTAAAAACCAAAGATACTTGAGGCAAAGGATGATTTGATTCATAATTACTTTAAAACAATTTGAATCGAAATAGACACTTATAAAAACACAATTTAAGAAAACTTGACCTCCAAGAAACTCCTAAACACGATACTAATGTTTTTTAACATATGATGCTAGTGTAGAGGACCAGAGATCATGAATTGATTATGGTGCTTTACAATTAAGCTATTTAAACAAAAATCATAAACATCGTCTAAATAAAAACATCATCAAAACCTAAACTAAGAGGTAACCACAACAAAATCATAAGAACAACACTCAAATTCCTCCAAACATTTTTCCACTTCATTGTTGTAATTAGTCCACCCTCAAGTGTGGAAATCTTATGCGTTTGATTAGCAATTGTTTGGTTTTGTGCATCAATCAATTTGTTTTGTTCATCAATTCTTCCTTTCTGTTCTTCAAAATTTTTCCTTTCTTCAACCAATTATTGTCCTTGTTCAGAAACTAACACGAGTCCTTTTCAACGTGTTTTATCCTCATTCACAAGCTTTCAGGAAAACTTTCCAAAAGTTCACCCATCTAAAAATTGCTCAAAGTCAAGCACGCTTAACTATAGAGTTCTTATGGTTTGGACTACCAAAAGGAAGATGCATTTTGTCGATATAGATAGTACTAAACAACTCTTACAAACCTTCCTTAAATCATTCATCCCATGCATACACAGTCTCAAAATCCCTCTCATTCTGATGTGAATTTGGTTTTCCTAGAAGCTGATAAGAGCCACTCATTGTCATGTCTTGTGCACCGGAGACCACTCCATTCCCTCGTCAGTCTCAAGCATTACATGCCCACAAGCTTCCACTTTGTTCTCCCATGAACCACATCGTATTGGAAGTGGTCTTCTCTAATACCATTTGTAACACCAAGAGTACTTTCACGATTTCTGTATGACCCCACAAACCAACACGAATCTTTTTCAACATGCTTTGTCCTCACTCACACAATTTATGGACAAACCATGCTGAAAAGAATTGTGTTGGTTTTTGGGGTCGGTAGGAAATTCTGAAAGCAACATTGGACAAAATTAAGAATATGACACTTTCGTAAGCAAAATTAACAACAATAAAATTAGATTCTAAAAGAAAGCATGATTTTACCATAAAGTGTGTACAATCCAAACAACTTTCCAAAATTGGCAATTGTAATGGTTTTTTGAAGGATAGAAAAATCCCCACACCAAAACTTTTGTGTCGAGCATGGTTTTGATGTGAGAGATCCCTGTGAATTCATCATTGATCCACGCTTAACAACATTGTTCAACGATTTCAGAAAAGAAGACAATAACCTTGCACATTTGACATTGTAGATTTGATGGGGGAGAAGATGGCTTGTAGTCAATAATTTTGATTGAAGAAACTGGGGAGAAATAGGTTCCAATGAACCATAATCTTGATAAATAGGGATGGGAAGAAGACGATGTTGACTCATCTGCCACATATACACATCTAGCATGAAATGGATGGAAATGCCTAATATGGTACCATTTAATCAAATTAAAGGACCTTAATGCACATTTTTTTAATAAGAGACCAATATGAACCCCGAAAGATATATACGGGACCAAAATGGTGTTTAAGCCAAAAGTAAACAAATCAATCAATTAATGTTGGATCACGAGGGGGAGTACAATGATCATCTATATTGGGCTCAGAGAAACCATACAAGTGAGAGAGCCGCCACATTTTAATCCAAAACCATAAGACAATATATGTACGGGTTCTTTCACTTATAAAGTGATCAGCCTCCATTTTTCTAAGTAATTTGAGATTTCTAATTCACACTTGCTACACAACAATTAGGAATTAGGAATACTAGAATTTAGCAAAAGAAGCATCATATTTGCCATATTATTTCTTTGATGATGGTAGGTTTAGCATGCTTGTTGATGACATTAAAAGCCTTGAAAATAACAAAATCTCTGATCGAAGAGTTAGCAGCCAGTCTGGTTTTGTTGCACAGAAGTTGTAGAAATGATTGAGTGTCATTTAGGAATTATTTTACAAAGAATACAAAAAAATAAAAATAAATAACTAAATGGATAAAACCCGGTGAAAAAATACACATGAATTGAGGTTATTGAAGGTTACCCTGAATAGAACACAAGGAAATGAGAATAATGATAAAGACAAAATTAAGAAAGAATTTTGGAATTTTTTATAAACTCTAGTAAAGCTTTATCGTTAGCCTATATGATACTTAGTTTTTTCAATACACTCCTTCACGTCCATCACTATTAAGTTTAGTTGGTGAATATAAAGGGTGGGTGGTCCGAATTTATTGACTCTATATCATACGATAATTCTTGATAGAACTCATAGACGAGAGAAAAATATAGAAAAGTGAAATGGAGCAAACAGAAGAGAGCACAAAGGAAGTATCATCCTCAGGCTTCAAAAACTTTCTTCACAGATATGTGGAAGATACCATCTCTTGTGATATGGATACTCAATCATGTGCCTCAAGAGTACTATTGGAGAAAAACTTGGGGACCGCATATATGAAAGAGTAGGCCTTTGTCTCTTTCAACTCTTATTGACATGCTAAAGCAGGGAAAAATGATATAGAAACTGGAGAACTATGACCTACATATTTGATATCTTCCGGGAAGATGCTAGTCCTAAAGTGAAGATCTTCATTAAGTTTGTTTTGCATGGTGAGAGTCAAGGCCATAGTGGAATCTTGAAGCTGGTGAACGATATTGCGCAAGAGCTTCTCAAACATATACTGAATGACAATAATAAGGAATACAAATATACGATGAGGAGAGCGCATCAACTAAGCAAAACATTGTCGATAGTGGAATTCTACTAATTTGTTTTGTATGGTTAGACTCAGATGCCAAGGCTCTATTGTAAGTGACTACAATGTCGAGGCTCCTTTTATGATAGAGATACAACTTATGTTTGTTTGCAAGTACTTTTATGAGTTTGAGACAATAAGTGTTACAAAAAAGAAAAATGTATAAATTGGTAATGTGTAGCATGTGAACAATAGAGTTCATGTATCATGCGAAAGGTAAGCCATCTGTAGTATTTTCCTATGTCAAGATCACCCATAAAGATTTACAACTTTGAATTATAAACAAAACTGGATGATGTAATCAAAAGATTGAAATAGGAATTGCACAATTGTGTTGCATCTCAATGAGCACATGATCTTTCCTTTCCGCAAATTTATCAACAAATTCAAGCCTTTACATAAAACAAAAAGTGCTAAATATCTTCAAGAAAGGGAGGCGCCGGGTGCCTCAGGTCAATCATCCAGTACTATAACAAATTGTAAATCTACAGATGTCAAAAGCAAATATATAAGTATATGCATCACCATTGAGTTTTTAATGTTGAGTTGTTAAAATGACACTGATTTTTTAGAATCAACTATTCTAGTAAGCATTCATTCCTAAACTGAAACTTTCCATCACACCAACATCATATATCGATATAACCCTTTGGGAGCCAGCAGAACCATAGAAAAGATAGCATCACAGAAAGAAAAAACTTCTTAAACTTTTCGCACATGTGTATGCATGTCTGTATGTGCAAGATAAATTTAGGATATTGGTAAATTTAGGCCCTTAAGTTATTGATTGAAAAACATGATTGCAGCATTTTTTTTATTTTTAAATTTGAACATAATATAAATTGTAATGGGAAATATTTCTTCTGTGAAAACAAACCATCAAAGCAGGTGCATGTGCAGGTGTGCTCTTTAGAAAAGGTATTAGGATGGAGAGAGAAAGAAAGAGACCTTGAAGTACAGTGTCAACTGCTTCTTTAGGGACAAAAAGGCCTATGATACGTCTGTTGTTATCTGATGTAGTTTCCACACGAACAACGCGTAGCCTCTTAAGCATTTGTTGGGACTGTACATATTTTTATTTGCAATTAGAAGTAATTTGCATATGATAAATTGACTATTATAATGCTTTAATGAGTAAACAATCAACCAGAGGCTCAACAAAATCAGCACATATTTTCATTAAAAAGTTACTAAAAAAGTTAGTTGTCATATTATTATAATGCTTTAATGAGTAAACAATCAACCAGAGGCTCAACAAAATCAGCACATATTTTCATTAAAAAGTTACTAAAAAAGTTAGTTGTCATACTATATCACAACAAAAGCTATCTATTACGATTTCCACAAAATATAAACAGATATAGAGGATATCATAAAGTGACAAATTGATACATCATACGCGAATTAATAATTTTAGCATCTGCAAAATATGTTATTTCTCATGAATGTTTTATGAGTTGGTGAAATACCTTCTTAGAAATCGCCTTTAATATGTTTCCCCAAATAGGAAAAATGACACCACCTAAGACATTTACTTGCTGAAGTCTTGAGCCAACTGAACATAACTTGCCTTTCTTACAATTAGGACCATGCATGCACTGACAACAAAAGTAATAAGTCAAAATGTGAATTTGAAAAATCTACATAGTTTCTCACCCGCATGACCAATGAGTGAGTGCACACCAACATGTACATATACCTGTTTTGATGAAACTTCATATTCGTTTCCCCAACCAATTTGGGCCTCCTTCAAAGATGAAACTTTTGAATATTTTAAAGTTAATTCTTTCAGATTCATATCCCTACAATTGCAGGAGAAAATGGGTAAACAAGAAAATTAAACTAAAAGAAGGCTAGGTAACTGAAATACATACCGAGTTGATTCTCCGGTAGTGGGACGAACTATCTTATGCATAGATGGAGCAGAACTGAAACAGAACCAAGAACAAACATAATGACATCAGTAAATGAAACCAGAAAGCTTTATTACGTACTCCCTCTGGCCTTATTTATGAGCAAAATTCATCATGATTTCTTGGCCTCAAATATAAGCAAAAGTCACCAAATTCAACTCTATTGAATAGTTACACAACAAGGACGACAAAAACTAGAAATGATACCTTTCAAATGCTAAAATAAAATGATGTTTTCCCATCCACTCCCTGTTAGACTTATAGAAGCCGTCACCATCCGAACAAAATCCAGCCTTCTGCTTCTCATCCAGCATGGTATTTGCTAACTGATGCATAAATGATATCAGCAAAATATGTATGTTAGAGTATATGCGTAAATGAAAAAGCATATGTACCTCCCATGAAACCCCACGATCCAAGGTGAATGTGAACAGATCAGCTGAAGCCCCGCTCATTTGATCAACATAGACTGTCTGCATCAAAGGAAATTTATCTTCGGTCTTAAATTTGCTATGCAATAACATACGAAAAAGAGTGGCAGCCAGAAGTTTAGGAGGAAAATAAATACCTTTGGAGTCCCTTGCAGTTCAATGACAGTAGCTTTCAAGTCAACAATGCCTGTGTCAAAGTTACCTTCAATGCGAGCTTTGTGAACAAGAAGATCCAAAATATTCACAAATAACTCAAATAGCCTGTTGATGCTGAAAAAATTAGTGTATTGAACCAAATGATGAAAGTTGACAAACTAAATCAATTCATTCACAACATACAAACCTATTCTGAATCTCAGGAGGTATTCCCAAAAGCCGGTTAAGAAATCGACGAATATTGCGTTTATCTTTATCATCCATGTTGCAATGCATATCACCTCCTTTAAATATAAGAAGCCAACATTTAATAACGAGGAAAAATAATGATACTGTGGTATCATAAACTTCACATCAGTAAATGATGAAACCATAAATACATTTTGATTAGATATTCAATCTAATATTAGACAAGGGAAAACAATGATTACCAAGACCGTCATCCTTAAAAATATTAACAGAAACAAGAGCAGCTTTTGCCTGCATAATAAAATCTTCGATTGTATCTGGTCTGTCAGATAAGCATCCAGGAGGTACAACAGGAAGAGGATCCTACATAATTACATTATCAGTTGATAGATTGGACTTGTTCATTTCTTATTAAACATATAGCCAATATGCAGATTTGTTATTTTAAACGAAAATTTGATACCTTTCCTAGTATTCCACCGTAGAAAAGCTCCAGAGCCCTCTTCCCATACTCGCTATCATAATTATATGCATTTAACGAAGGTCCAGCCCTGTAAAATTCACAGGAAGTCAGGAACAACATTGACTAAGATGATAAATAAAATTTATCCATATTGGCTCATTGAAAACACAACTGATGAATCCAACATACCTACGATCTCCCTGAGTCAAAGCTCCAAGAGATTCCAATCTCTTAGCAACAGCTGATGCAAACCGGCGTTCTCCACCAAGGTTCGAAAATAGTAACCTGAAGAAAATTTATAAGGATATGAAATCGCGTCAAACAACAGCACCTGTTACTGCAACCATTTTAAATCAGACTTGAAGTGCTTCGACCTTACTCTCTCTGATCTTATAGTAACCAATGAAGAATTATTACCTTTTCTGGAGCAATATTCTCAGTTATTGTATGTCAATCTACCTAACTACTTTTGTTAATGGGAGTATTTTAATCAACGAAACTTATTTTAATCTACCTAACTACTTTTCTGAACCAATTCACAAACCAAATTAATAAATAATTCTTAGTGACCTGTATTCTGGTGCTGAGACTTGATTTGATCTATGAGTTCTTCCAAACTGTTGAATTGCTCGGTCGGCACTCCATGGAAGTTCAAGAGTCAAGTGAACCCTTCTTTTCTATTTTGTAAAGGTCAAAGGTAAGAACATCAAAAGAAAAATAAAACAAACAATTGAAAAGTTCACAAAATAGTATAATATTAATAGCTTCTGAGCAGACTATTTGCAAAAAACCATCAAAATAATAGGACAGAGAGAACACTAGTGATTCAAGGGATAAAAATATTTCAAGAAGTTTGATTACCTGATTTTTTACTCTTCGGTCAGCCTGTAACGAAACGCCAGCTGATCCGGCTTCAGAGATGATAGCCACTAACTTCTTACCTTCCATAAAGAGCTTTTTTTCATTCATGTTGACCATGTCGGCAGTGACATCTTTTCTAAAGGGAAACAAAAACCCAACTAATTCAGCTAGCATGAAACAATGTTAACAAGTAGATATGGTATTGGTGACATTTTGCAACTTACGAATTTCGAGTCTGATAAAACACACCCATTCCACCAGGGGCCCTCACAAGCATTCCTTTCCTTCCTGTAATTTCTGCAACTTTGTCATGGCCTCCTAACTGCATTAAAAAAAAATCATTTATAGAATCCGGTAAAGAACTATACTTTGGTGTATAGCATTAATTATTCAGCATAAAATTTCTACAGCAGACAACTATGATTGATAAGCATCGTTAAGGGAAGGTACCATTAAAGACGAAGACGGGGATGAATAAACAAATGATCATTACCTGGTCAATAATATCATCCAACGGATTGTTTGGAAGATCCAAAGCACAAATCCTCTCTAATATTTTGTGCCTAGACTGCATGGCTGTGTCATAACTGCAGTAATCCCATGAAAATAATCATCGCTGTCATACTCTTCTTCTTATCTAACTTTTTGTTGATTGTTGTTGTCATAAAATGATAAATTATGGCATTGAAACCAGAGTGCCAAATTAAAACAAATAAAAGTTTTAAACCTCTTATGGAGTTCAATTATGTTTGGTCCAGGAGGGAGATATTTGTCACTTTTATCCTTGCACAAATCACAAGCCCATTTCTCAAGAACAAAATCACCAATTGGGGGAACGAATGATTGATGAGCGTATTTTCCACAGAGGGAACACTGCAATAATTTTTCCCTTTCCTGCACAGAAAAATATGTGAATCCTACGCATATGGCATCAAGGAAATTCAAGAAAGTTTTTTCAGAGAATAATTAATAAAAAAATTACCTCTTTAATTTCACATTTCGGAAACTCATAATCAGGGTCGGAAGATTCAAGACCAGAGGCAACTGCATTAAACAATGGTAAAATCAAATGGTTCCACATATATCCTCTTTGAATAAATTCTCTCATTAATAAAGGATAACAAAAAAATTAGAGAATTTTAAAAACAATATTTGTATCTTTATATATTTAATAACTTTTTTAAAATCAATGTAGTTGATCTGCACCCTTTCTCACCCCATATAAAGGCTGAAAATAGGTCTGCATTAATGCATGAGAAAGGGTTGCCATATGTACTTAAAGAATAACATACAGAATGATAGTTGCAAAAGTTTAATAAAAATTTGTTTTAAACTCACTTTCAGATTCTTTGTCACTTTCAGCATCACTAGGAGGCTCACACTTGGCTGCTTTTCTGACTCTACATTTCGCTGAAACGTCACGACTTGCCAAGTGCCTCTTCCTTTGAAGCTCCTTTACACCGTCATCTGCTATAATAGAAGTAAAAATGAAAACTACTAATCAAAATTATGAAAATAAATGAAACTTATATAACAAAACATGGCATGTAGATACCTTGAAGAAGTTCGGGCTTTTTTGGCAATGGGAAATTGTCTTCAACAAATTTTAGCAGCAACTCACGAGGTCCAGAAATAAAGTCATCAAGTTCAGAGCCCTACCCAATTGATAATAAACAACACATAAAGAAACCGAAATGCAGGAAAAATGCTTTTAAGTTAAATGAAAATGGATTCAAACACAGACATATTTTGTAACAGCATTCTCTGTCCTTGCTTCTCCCGTACTCTGCAGACCTATGACAACACACTTGTCTTCCATTAATGCTTGCTTCACCAGTTTCAATATAGTAGGGACTTTAGCAGACATACACAAGTGTCTGAAGAATCTCTACAGTTTTCAAAGGAAAAGGAACAATCCAAAAACATCAATAAATAATAAGTTTCTAATAGAGATGAAGAACTTGTCTCCAGGAACCAACTTAGGCTTAATACCTGGTGGCTTGCCCAATATAATGCCCATATTTTTCTAGTATTAATTTTGTTGCTGGATACTGTTGTACATAAATCAATGGCAGACAGCAACTCCTCATGCAAATCCACCCAAACTTCTGTAGCCTTTGTATACCCATGCTACAATATTTGAAAGAAGAAAAAAAACATAATCAGACATTCAAAAGAAAATTGATAAGAACGCACATTACTAGATGAGAATACTGAGTTCAAAAGACAAATGAATGATAAAACAAAATATAGATCTGAACTACCTATTAGATCATGATGTCAAAATTCTATTATAACAATAGCTTAATACACAAGTAATGGTTATTACTATTAATAAAGCAAGGCAATTAAATTTTTTCTCTTCGTTTAATTATCTACACAGAAAGAACAAGTAAAGAGTAGCCATCAATATTTCCAAAGAAATTAGTCGGCCATACCGTCATTTTATCATCTAATGATGCGTCAACAATTTCAAATTCAGCACCCTTGTAGCTAAGCGTGCGACACAAATACATCCCTCTGAAATTAGAAAATGAAGCAGAATAATATATCTTTCAGATACATATAGGTGCATATGGCTGAAAGTGGATGTGTTTGTAGAAATATTATAACCTTGCTTTCATGTCCATTGCAACTAGTTCTAGAGCTCCAACACCCCCTTTCTCAAGAGCACCTGGATTCATCAATTGTTTATTAACTTCAAACAATTACAGGGTAAGTTACTATTTTGAAAAGCAAAAAGTAAAGATAAGAGAAAGAACGCTACCTAGAAAATCACTAAAATCAGGGAAACAAGTCCCAGCTCCCCAAAGGCCAAGTCGAACCATATAAGCCATATTGCGAGGTTCAGATGCACCGGTAGCTGAGCAATAGACAATCCGAGCTTCAGGTAGTTGAGCCTGTCAAATTTTAAAGAAAGAACTTGGAATAATTCATACGCTCAAAAACAATTAATTCATTTTAAAGTGATCATTAACGCAACTAGAGTGTACAAACCTGTATAGAAAGTACTGCTTGACCAGTTTTCGTTGGATTCTTATCCTTTTCTGGAACCAAATTTTTTGCTTTATGACACTGTAATGAAGCCACTCATACACATCAGCAATGAAGAGTAAATAAATATAAATACCACTTAATAACAATATCCTCCAAAATTAAACAGTGGAAATACCAATTTTATTTTAAACAGTAGAAATACCAATTGATAATAGGAATAATTTCCATTCAAGAAAGTCAGATACCTCATCAAAAATTATAAGACCATCAAACTCGGGTCCACACCACTGCACAAGCTGTTGCATACGGGTACGACCTCTGTCAGATGATGCTATGAGGCTACTGTATGTCGAGAAAATAACTCCCTCCTTAACTCCAACAGACTTCGAATCAAGCTTAACATAAGGCAGTTTATTCAAAGCATGCACTGGACAGATTCAAGAAAGAAATATATTTAAATGCATAATAAATCTTGCAATATACAAAATAGTGAAAAAACAATTACAATAACCTTTTCACTTCATTATTATTAACTTTTAACTCGTTCCTTTACAACTGAAACTGAACCCCTTCTATCGGTGATTAATAGCATTACGTTTATGTTAATAATATGATAGTTACATCAAACTATCAAAGATGTTAACAATATCATAGGACTTTAGTTTACAAACCCAAAAAGCATACCTGCAATGCAACTTGCACCCATATCATCCAAATCTCTTCTGGCATCAAACTTCAAGTCTGAACCAACAGAAACCCACCTGCGTAAGATCAATGGAACATGAAAATAGGAAATAAAAGTGAATGTTTATCTCAATTCTTAACAGCATGCCCACGATTTCATGTATAAACTGTGAGCTAAACTTACAAGGCTTTTCTCCTTCCATGGTGCCAGTTCTCCCATATTAACCCAGCAACGGTTCGACCTTTACCTACACCAGCTCCATCTCCAAGAAAGAATCCTGCCCTGGCACCACTGGGAATGTGTTGAAGGTGTCTCTACCATGCAAAGAAGAACCATACATATGAAAATTAAATTGTAATTATATATAATTATTTATTATCAATATTCAATCATGTGGTGAGAGAAACCTGACAACCATAGACCAATGTCTCGATCTGCAAGCATGACAAAGCCTTTGAACGTTCCAAATCATTCTTAATCATTGGATCATAAGTAGGATTAGGTGGCTGCACTGCAGACAAAGATGATGTCTCTACAATCGGATCTGGGTGTGGAGGTCCGATAGATAGCTTGGATGGTTGCTGTATAACAAGAGACGTTGATTTCAGTTAAATGTACCATTCGATAAATTAACCTGAAAAAAGTTAACATAAATTGCTCCCTAGAACTAGAGTCTTTAACTCACATAATCTGTAAATGTTTCTCCGGCAACACCTCCATCACCTTCTTCCTGCTCCACTTCTTCAACCAGCTGATATATTTTAAGATTGACGATAAAAAAAATGAGATACAAATACAAGGATAGCAAAAATAAATAGATATACAATTGAAATTTCTCAAGACATCAATCAAACCCTTAAAAGGAATTTGACAAAGTCATTCATTGATTTGTTTTTCGTTTCTTATTCTAAATCCTTCTCGAATACACATTGTTTTCCAACTGTCTCTTTGGGATTCTTGCTTATTTGAGCCTCTTTTGGAAAACTTATGAAAACAACTGATGACATTTTAGAAACAATTTCCAGCTTAGAATCTCTCCAAATAGCTTACAAAAATAGCTTATAGATTATGCAAAAACAGTTTGACTTAATTTTATCGTATATTATATAAATAGCTTATTCATAAACACTTATACGATAAGTGCTTATTTTATAAGCTGCAAAATATTACAAACAAGCCCCAAATAGCAACTAATCAAAACTAAGTGACATAAACAATCTAAAATCATTCTTTAATCAATACAACAATCATTATAAGTTACAAGATTATTAAGCAATACAACAATCATTATTAAGCAACAAATCAAGATCCTAAGAAAATAACTTATTTTATAAGCTACAAAATTAAGTCCTAAACTGCACACACACACTCATCACTTAACTCAAGAATAACTAATTAGATCACTCTCTCATGAGCACAAAATTAGGTCATCAAATGATCTACAAAAAAAATCCAAAGCAATTTTTCACCTCGTTAACTTCTTCTTCTTGTTCACGACCAGTATCACCAACATCAAGAATAACAAAACACAGCGGACACGGAAACTGCACCAAATCACTCGGTCCATTCACAAGCGCCTTACAGTGGAAACACCGAATTTTCACCGCAGACGAATCAACACGTGCGAACTCATGCGCCATTTGAAATATCGGACACAGTAACTCCACCACGCCATGTGGTGCGGAGAGGTAAGTCTGGCAATTGGTACATCGCTGCTCGCGTGCCAAGGGAGGTTGTGGCAGTGGAGGTGGTGGTTGATGATGCATTCTGTTAGGAAAAGAGCGAGGGAGAGAAGTTGAGGGGGTGAAACTTGAGCGGGAAGAAAACGGTTTTGTTTGCGGGTTTAGGGTTTGGGGTCTTATATAAGGGTTATATCTTCTGTGTTTTCTATTTTTTAGTTCCATACGAAGTTGTTCAAGATTCGGTGATTTTTTTTTACTCATTCCACTCATTGTTGTTGTGAAAAGAGAAGAATAGCGATGAATGAAAGAAGAGAGCAAAGAGAAAAAACGAGAGAAGAGAGAAAAAGGTTATGCAAACTAAAAGAGTTTCTAATTAGATTGGCAATTCTATTTATAAGAAATTCCGGTGAGTTAACTCATTATAAGCGCACTACAAGAGTTTTTTGTTTGTTTTGTTTTTGGTTACAAAAGGAAAAGGAGAAAACAACAAAACACAAACAGGGACAAAAAGAAAAACGCCAAACAAAAGCTAGCTAATCCCTAAGAAAGAAAGTCCCTAAGGAACAACAAGAACACACACAGGACAAAAAGAAAAACTACAAAAGTTTATAAGCTAGGAATATTGTCAAAGTTGGATTTGACGTCCGAATTGTCTAATTATTATTATAACTACTAGCAAAAAGACGAACACGTTTATTGCGCTAACGCATGTATATTATCAACGATATTTTATCGAAATTAACGTGTATATTACAAACAATATTTTATATTTTTTTTTGATTTAAATTAAAATTATAAGTATAGTTTGTACCAATTTTTTTTTTATAAGTATAGATATTTGTTACTTGTAACAAACTCAATAAACCATATTTATCTTTTCATATTGACGATAATAATATAAAAAAATTATTAAAAATTCCTATCTTTTTTAATAACACCAACAATATAACATTATTATAGAAAAATATGTTTAAGGGTATAATTGGAATAACAAAAATGTCATCCCAAAAAAGCCGAAACATATTATTTTCTTTATATATATATATATATATATATATATATAGTATAGATAGATATAGATTACATACCCGTCTCTCCATTTTTTATTACGCTAACGCGTCTAAATTATGAACAGTATTTTATCTGAAATTTTGATTTTGTTTAAAATTATAAGTAGAAATATTTGTGACTTTCAAATTTTAACAAACCCAAAAACCATGTTTATCTTTTTCAATAACAACAGTAATTTATCAAATATAATATAAATTCTTATCATTTTTAATACAACAAACATAACATTAATATATAAAAACTTGTTAAGGGTATAATTGGAATTATAAAATAATTCAGCCCAAAATCTCTATCCCTTTCATATATAATATTGATAATATTGTTCCTATTATAGTTTGATATTTCCTATTTTAATGGGATTTAATTTTTTAATTAAAATTTAAAATAATTTTTTTTTTTTTTGCTAAGCAGGGATAAATAATATCCTTTAAAATAAATATTATTAAAGGGTAAAATAGATAATAAGATAGTTTAAATGAAGGATAAAATAGGTAATGGAAAAGTCAGTCCAAACTCATGTATTTTAAGCCTATTTTCTTTATATAAAATCAGTCCAAGTGAGTAGCATGATGCTAGCTCTCATACAATTTATCACCGAACAAAGATTTTTTATGAAGAAATGAAAATGATATATAAAACCCAACGAACAAAGATGGATACAATACAAGAGAGGGGGATAAGATTGATACACTAAAAGGAAGATAATCTAAAACTAGGCAAACCTAGTCTATTCCATACATACATATTCGTACCTTAATTTGAAATGAACATAATTATAGAAAACAAAGTTGTTTAAGGTTAAACCTATATTGGCTAACCTGTCAACACAACTATTTACTTCTTTATAAATGTGTGATACAATGAAATTCATATCGTCCCTGAAGATTCCACCACAAGCTGAAATATGAGGACTTCCCACATCAATTCCATAAGTATTGCACTTAATCTAGTTGATTAAATGAAGTTGCAAGATGATTTCCTTAATGGTTGGAGCTATTAGGATGAATTGTTCCTTTGAAAGCTTTGAGAATAAAAAATCTATCATTGATGAGGTTGCATACAAATTTGAGTTGCTCCATGCTATAGAAACATTATAAATTATCTGATTTATAGATGACTTCCAATTGATGAGCTTGTTAACAAATCTTGCATTTTCCATGCTTGCCAAATGATTTTGAAAATGTTAACCAAAGCAGATTTGATCACCAATTTGCACTACTTTAAGCCACCTCTATCATAGAGAATCCATATAACTCAATTTGAATGGCAATATTGAACAGTGAAGCAAGCAAACACCAAATTTCGAATGCAAATGGGCATTCAAAACATACACGAAATGAAGTTTCCTCATTTTTAAAACAAAAGTTACAAATTGAGGGAAAGTTGCACCTATCTCTTTTAACTTATCATCAAGAACGATTTTGTCATGCATTAATCTCCGGACTTGCAATGAATTTGAAGGAGGCACCAAATTAACTTGTCCGGATTAAATTGCTAAGAATGGTGGAATTTGAAAATGAAAGCATCTTTGAAGGACAAAGTTCCATAGGATGTGTGCTTCGAAATTATTTCATATGAGATTTGCTCATTTGTGATTGTTTCTTGCAGTGCAAGCACTACTAGAAAAAGCAAAATTAGCGAGGGAAATTAGTGACGGAAAAAATGAAATTCCTCACAAATTCTTTAGTCGCAAAATTTAGTGACGGAATTAGAGAGGGATTTCACGTTTTCCCTCACTAAATATCCCTCACTAATTTTTGTTTTTTTAGTAGTGGTTATTGGGAGCGAGGTGAACCTATAGTTGATGATGATTTAACATGGACTTAAGTTCCTAATGCAAGCGGAGTTAATGAACCTATATATAGTCGCAAGTGCAATGCATTGCATCTAGGCAGCTATGGCAGATGAAGATAATGTGTGGAGGATGAGGAGGAATATGTTGAAGAAAAAGACTCTGATGATGATTTTGACTAAAAACTTTGATGATCTTTGATTTTTATGCTTGAATGTTCGTTAGAGTTTTAATTTTTAGTTGATTTATTACTCCAAGTTCATTTGACTTTGATTATGTAGCGTTTTGAGTAAGACTTGTGGACTTTTGAGTGTTTTGATTGGTACTTATATTTTGATTCATGAATGTTTTAAGTGTTTTGAGTTATTTGTTTAATATATTTTCCAAAAAAAAAAAGAGATTAAATAATAGCGGTCATTTCGCTATACGCTATCCGGATATCCCACTTTTGAGGCCGGTCAATCCGTGCTACTATCTTGGATCGACAATGATTACCTAGAACTAAACTCTTTACCAATTGATCTCACTTTACCTCTAGATCTTGCAGCAGTGGAAACCATAGGCAAGTAAGATCACATAGAAATTATCCTTTCGTCCTCCTAAAGTTGAGGATACTGATTTTATTTTATTTTGTCTTAATGAGACAAATTTGAATCTAACGTTTTTTTTTCTTGTTCTGGAATTTTTGTTGGATGATTGAGATCTAACCCTAGTCAACCCACCCACAATGTGCGAACCGTAAACCTATCAATTCATAGGGAGTAAATGGACAGAATTGGGTCTCTATATATATCATAAGCCCCACAACAATTCAATATTCAAGTTATAAATCAATTGAAGTAAAATGTGGCAAACTACACTAATTGTAGATAGTATTTCAATAGAACAAATCGATATTCATCATAACAAATAGGAATTCAAAATGGGTCCAAAATACTCCATGTTTGATAGGGCCTAGTTTTGTATCAAATCAAAATACTACTTGCATATACCGTAAGGTACCTATAATTATACTTGAAAATATTAAATTGGAAAAATTAGTCAAACAAGGCCAAGCAAATACACAAATCAAAATGGAGGGATTGCCCGGAAGATTCTGTAGACCTTCTCATGACTTTCCAATTCAGTTTGCGCCTCCGGAATTTTATCTTCAACACTTTTCAATTTGATTTGATCATTAGCAAGGCGATGGAAAATTGATTTAACTTCTTTGTTAAAAGATGTGATCTTATCTTTCTCTTGATCTTCAATCTCATCAATTTTGGCTCTGTCACCTTGTAGTTTTTCAAGCTTGGCTTTAAGATCAGCAATTTGAGCATCAAGAGAGTTGCGTTGTGTTTGATGGTTTGTGAGGGAAGTCTTCGAGGTCAATATTTTTTGTCTTGTCTCCTTCAATGCTTCATTATCTTGGCCAGTGCTCTTCTTGGCTAAGGCTCGCTCTTTTTTCAATTTTTCGACTTTCTCAAACACCTTCACAATGGTGTTGAGAAGGTTAACAACAACATCAACTTGTTCTAATTGACGAGAGGTGAACGCGTCAGCATTAGCGTCAATTTTTTCCTTGACTGCATTGAAGTTAACTTTAGGAGTGATACCTTCTTTAAATTTTTCAACCAAGTCTTCTTTAAAGGCAATATCCCTCAATTCCTGAAGAAGTTGCTTAGGGAGGTTGGGATCCAGTTTTGAGACCTCTTCTTGTCCTTCGATAGAATGCTGAGATTGTAATGAAATAGTATTCCCTTCTGATAAAACTTTGTCAATTGCAGCAATGACATCCTCGTCTATCATAGCATCAATATCTTTCAAGTCTAGGCTGATGTTTTGTGAAGAGCTGGCTTTGCTGGAACCTTCATTGTGAGCGGTCTCTATTTCCACTTTTGCCGGTTGAGCTTCAGCGTTTTTGTCAACATTGGTTTGTTGAAGTAATGATATTCTCAACTCCTCAAGTATCATATCATTAATTTTTTCAAAGTCTATGCCGACAAATTTTAAATTGTTGCCTTTGCTGGTACCTTCATGATTAGTGGTCTCTACATCCACTTTGGACTGTTGAGCTTCATTTTTATCAACATTTGTTTCTTCGGCTAAAATGTTTTTGTTTTGCTCCTCCAATGATTCTTCATCTCTGATTTCTTCAGCCGATGGAGAAAAAGGAAACTGAACGGCGAAAAACCTTTTCAGTTCAAGTTAAGCTTAGAAAAAGAATAAGAATAAATGGGTACCTTTCATTTTTGCATCACATCGGACTAAACTAATTGCCTTTAATTAAACATCAAAAAGGAAATACCTGGAGATTGTGCACATATTCCAAGTATGAACGCACATCAGGATAGCGGAAATGTTTCTCGTTATTCATTTTAGAAGCTTTCTGAAAGCATATAATATCACCATTTTCTAACTGCACTCATGGAAAATAAATCAATAAGAAAACCAATGATGCAGTAACTTAGTGTACATTAACTGGGTATGTGTTATACCTCACTTTCTTGAAATGTTAATTTCATGTTAACAGGCTCACACATGACAGTTGGTAAAAACATAATCTCCTGCACAGCAATAGGCATAACTAACTCGTAACTTGACAAATTTGTTGTACAACAGATAAATAATAAATCAAACAAAACAAACAAACCTCATAAAGTTCAATCTCTTCATCAGGATCATAACCAGCCAATTTATTTAAGCTTGTTAAGATTTCTGATGGCTTATCAGTACAGTTCACAAAGAGCCTTCCAGCATAATTGCCATAGAAGGGAAATACATTCGGTATCAACTAAGGTCCACAATTTACCAAAACATATGTTAAATCACGCAATAAATTCTTCAGTACCGTAGCTCCTCTTTTTCAGGATCATATAACTTGAAAAAAAGTAACATATTGTCCTTTCCCTTATGGAGAGGTTCAATGGGACACAAATCCTATATAATAATGCAGTTTGTCAATCATATATAGGACTTTACTTGAATGGTGTTACGTGCTATCAAAATATAGTATACAACTTCATAATATAAATGGTACCGGTCCATGCTCCACTTCCAAAAACAATTTTAATTCTGCTTTGCGAACCTTGTTTACCACTTTCAGTTCTCCAACCTGCAATTTGAAATGAGAGGAAAAAAAAACAACTTCAAATCATAGATAAATTGGTGTGCTGCATTACAAAGAAAAACTATAGGATCCAAAACAATCAATATGAAAACCTCTTGATAGTGCTGCATATATATTATAAAGATACAAGAAGGTAGTCGAAATGGCAAAAAAAAAAGTAAAAATAAACAAAGTTAATGTAGCTGGAATTAACTATTGTCTTGGCCCGAAACATGAAATCTAAAGCAACAAGCCATGGCAATCATTATAATAGTAGATTGATATAACATGTAATGAACAAATTCAATACAACATAAATGAGAGGGAAAGAAGCTGAGTTTTCTTTTATAGAAAACCAAAATTTGCCTAAAAGTCAACAATCACAAATGAAAAAGTCATTATATGAGAAGTTTGAAGTGGTATATCAGCAAAATAATATTGATAAGCTTCAAGAGAGATTATGAATTTACAGGTCCTGCTTCCTCAATGCGTGTTAACGGCCGAAATGGACGACATGTATCGTTTTCACGCTTTGCCAATACCCAAATGCGCTGGAATTGAGCTGGTATGCAAAACTCTTTAGTAACCTCTTCCTACATATCACATATATTAGCAATAAAACAAAAAAATCAAACATAAAAAAATAATACATCCGTTGAAAAATCACCACGAACCACATAAATTATATTACAAATCATAAAATCAAGAGCATAAACACGACAAATATTGATGTATGATTTTTACATGTCATAAAACTATTTACACGTAAGTATAATAGGATCGTATCCGCAGGGAGTTGCGTATTTCATAAGTGTTTTCGCAATATTTATCAAGTTAAGTGTTTGGGTATAATTGTTTGTTCGTGTAAAACTATTGTTCTATTCGACATAAAAGTAAAACGAGAAGAGATAGGGCTATTTCGCTTGGG
>Ga0315914_1000728_pt1 | contig 44351 bp, 19 predicted proteins | sample MpolenodulesMG_FD_203920 | JGI IMG/M metagenome (GOLD analysis project Ga0315914, IMG submission 203920) | Medicago polymorpha root nodule microbial communities from Los Angeles, California, United States - elongated nodules | ecosystem: Host-associated > Plants > Roots > Nodule | place: USA... | reverse complement strand
ATTTCCTAAATAAATGGAGATTGTCAATTACTATAGTTTTGAAGTGAATATGTGATATTAATGTTTTCAATTATTGAAATATGTGCATTAATATTACATATTTACTTCAAAACTATAATAATTGACAATCTCCATTTATTTAGGAAATGGAGAGGATCTTCACCCATTATAATGTCTTTCCTTTGATGGAGTAGAATGACATTTGGATGTCGAAAAGTGAAGCTAGATGTGGATCAACCATATCTTGACTAGGATTTTTATGTTCATTGTGGTCCTACTCGGTTCGAAGGATTAGACTCGACGCTTACGCGCAAAGGACACCAAAATTTTAATTATATGGTACTTAAAAAATTTGTATGGTAATTCATTTTGCCTAATATGGCAATAGTTGTTCATAGTTCCAGGACTACCTTTACGTGTCAATATTTGTAGCAAAATCATGTATTGAGGAAAACATCTTAACTACAATGTTGACTAAGAAACATGTATGTCTACTTTCAATCTCAAAAATTGTCATAACTTTTTGCAAAGACCTAGTTATTAGGTTTTTTTGAAGCAAGCTATCGAGGGTTATTAATTACTGTCTGCTTTGATAGCTTTTTTTTTTTAAAGAAACTTTGATATTTTTTATTTTTTTTTAAGAAAAAGGATTATAGTATTTTATTACTTAAATGTGTTCAATATAATTTAGTGTATCCACCAATATCTTAAAACTAACCGACAATGTAGTCGTCTTCGCGAAATCATGAGTAACATCGGTTGTTTGTCTCTGCATAATCTCAACACTTGAGTTTCTATAGAAAGAAGATATATCTGTAATAGGATATGATAGCACCAAATTCGGTAATATCATACTTAGACTTAATAAAATTATCTACCACCCTCTTGAAAACTAACTCAAAATCAACTAGTCCCAAGTTCAATTCATGCACTCAAGTTAGAGGTGAAAGTAAGCCAAAAGCTTCTCCAACATGTACATCGCAAATGTCGGAAAACCATTCTATTTTAGCCAAAACAAAAACTCCCCGTTTGAAAAATACAATTATTTTTGGCTTAGATTAAGAATATTAATTGTTATTTTCAAAATTCTAAATAAGTGTAAAGTTATGTGCACCCTCTATCCCACAATTTTGTTTTTACAAATAAATCACTTGTAACAAGACAGATTTAGATTTTGTTTTATTTTGCATATAATTGAGATAGAGGCAGTAGTATGTAGCTAAAAAATGAGAACCAATATTATATTATAAAGACTTTTCATTTAAGTTGCTTTCATGTGTTCTAAAATGCAAAATTTCAAGCATCATTGTACCGTTTCTAGTGCCTTCACTGTGTCCAAAATTTTGATTGACAATGTGGGTGCCATTTTTATTTCTAGAAATTGGCTATAGTCCTAATTCATGACATGCCAACTACAACTTTAACTGAAATTGTTACAATTTTCAACACCACTTTAACCTGCTAATTGGCTCAATTTGCAAACCCTTTAACATTAGCTGTGTTGCACTTGCCTCCTCCTATCCATGTTTGATATATTTAATGTATCCATCCTCCTGGACATGAGATCTGTCTCTCTCAATCTCTTGCATATAGAGAAAATTTGATCGAAAGAGAAGAACTAATCTGACGTGTTCTACAAATTCTCTAGTAGATATTGTCGCTCCTAAATGACGGTTAATATTTTGTACCTATTAACACATTTGGGGTTGGTCTAGTGGTTGGCTTGGGATCTTGGAGTTTGCTCCTCCAAAGGTCTCAGGTTCGATTCCCCCTGGTGCCAATTTTGGTGGGCTATGTCCATATAGAGCTTGCTCTGGCTTTAAATAGGGGCCCCACAAGTAGGCGGTGGGATTGGTCCCCTCGGATTAGTCGGTTCTTGGATCGGATACCGAGTTTAAAAAAAAAATAATAATAATAATTTTGTACCTATTAAACTTGATATAAGGGACCCATTTTCTCGTTTTTATTTTATTTTCCACTATCTTTTTTAACATGACAATTTTTTTACTAATCAATCAAGATTTATCTAAATATTCAATATGGAAGATATTTAATTTACACTGACACTAGAAAAATTCAAACAACTTCAACAATTGCAAACTTAATTCACCTAGAGATTTTGGCTGAAACTTGAGACAGTTATCACAATACACAATAAAATTCTTATGCAAGTGTGATAATTAATTTTGTTTTCATCACACAAGATTCCATATTGCCATGCACATTATTTCAAGTTTTTAAAAATTGAAAACAAAAAATAAAATCATTTGAGATACTAAATTTGGAATACTGATATTCATAGAAGAATCAGAACAGAAGTTTAATCCATAGAGTGGTTGTAATTAATTACAAGACTTATAAACATGCATTGAAAATAATAAGATCTTTACATTCTAAGTTGGGCCATGTCATACCAAATTTGCTCAAAAGCTTTAACAATAACATCATGATATTCACTTGAATTAAGGGAAAGATAGCAAGCAAGTAAATCCTCCAAATCCTTTGATTCCCTTATATTATTCTCCACAATCATCTCCACCATTGATTCCTTGAAATCACTTATTGGATCAATTGAAGACTTAACAACTGCAAATCCATCTACAAACCCTGCATCATTCTTTGAAATACTCTTTCTTGCACTAGCTTGAATTTTTTTGCTAACAAGTTTTGGAGAATTCACTCTAAGCTTTATACCTTGAGAATTAGGAGAAGTTTTTCTGGCTATTTGACTTTTTCTTCTCCTTCTTTGACTAACTTTGGTAGAGAATGAATGATCGATTTTTCGCTCGTCTGATTCAGTTGAACTTCGCGATTCGGTCACCTTGGCAATCTTTTCTTCAAATTTCACTTGCTTTGTCAATATTGGAGCTAAACCAAGTTGTGAAAATGCATCAAAACCATCTAAGTTTTTAGAATTTCTTTGAAAAGATTCATTGTTCATGTCTATGATGATATCATTAGTTGAAGAGCTAACTCTACAACTGCAGTTAAGCAAATCAGGAACAGAAAAGCTATCACAAAATTCAGATTCAGAAGAAACACATTGATTATGATAAGACTCAGAAGAAGAATTTTCAATTGAAGACAAATCATGTTCTTGTGATTGAACTTGATCAAATGGTTGAGAAGGCTTGTAAATGGTTTTTCTTTTAGCCCTTCTCTTTGAAGACCTTCTTGGTGAATCATTAAATGGAAATTTCAAATCTTTGGTCTGAGTTGGTGTGTTGAATAGCTTACCATTCCTTTTTGGTTCATTTGAGAAATAATGTGAATAGCTTGAATGAGACCTTTGAGATGTTGTTGGTGAAGATGTAACTTTGTTCTTCATAACATGATGAGAACCATTTCTCTTCCTTGATGATTTGCTCATATCTTTTAGCTTGTAAAACCAAGCATTTGGTATCATATCTGAAAATTTGAACCTGTTGTTTCCCATAAGAGATAATTGATCTATGCACACACCCTTTGAATCTCACAATTTCAATGAAAGATGTGTAAGGCTAGAAAATTTGGTTTATAAGATGAAAAATATAAAGTTTTGTTGGTCCATTATAAAAGTCATAAAATTAAAGCAAAGGGACCAAGTTTGTCTACCAAATTACTTTCTCTCATCATTGCTAACCAGCAAACATGCACAACTGTTTTACATTACTATGGCATTATTAGTTTTCTATATTCATGCTCATCTAAATAATCAACTTCATATAGTACTTACAAGTGTGATATATAGTTGTGCATGAAATTTAACCTAAGATGCACTATTTATTAGTATTATCACTATGTAAAAGGAGATGCCAAGAAAATATTTGGAGGCTTAAATGGTTAGTAAAGGTTTTCAACCAAAAATAAAAGATAAAATTGTTGCTTCTGAAGTTGAAATTAAGAACACTCAAATGTAGGCAGTACAGTCCTCTTAAAAAGTTGCATGCTAAAAGCGTATATATATTGATGATCATAGGTGTTTCACTGTGGGACGACTGTTGGACTAGAAGGTCAAAGTCTAAGGAAATGTCTAGAAGACATTACTATGCAACAACATTTTTACCTAATTTTATGCTTCTATATGATGTAAAAAATGTCATACACACTTCATTATTTCCATAAAAAATGATATACGATTTAGTGATATTTTTGTAAATTTCACTAATTAAAAAAGACTATATTAAAAATTGGCAATTCTATGATTAAAGGTGAAGCAAATCTTGCATCATGAACAAGTTAATTTTCACCGTTGAATTTTTAAATTTCATCATTAAAATAAAAGAGATATGGTGTAATTTATTGATTTAATAGTAAAAAAGATATTTATACATGGTGCAACATCATTTTACTTGTGCATGTTAGACAAATACATTTTTTTTTGGTTTGTTGTTGACAGACCAATATCTTTTTTTTGTTAAAAAGGGACAGACCAATATCTTAACTTACCAAAGAATGAGTTAAATAAATATATCTAAAACTTTGACTAACAAGTATATATAGTTTTGCATCATGTTGTGTGTTTCATCAAGTCCTAGTGAATAGTAGTAATTGGATTGCATCCCTTCTTTGCTTACGTATTGTATCTTTGTTTTGTCTGGACTGCACTGCACCTCAATATTTTTGCTGGCAGTTGAAGAATTGAAACTCATAATATGGTTCTCCACGCTGTGTTTGGGTGGTGTATAATATTTGACCTTGAACAAATAATCATTGATTGAGACCCCTTGATTCCCCAATTTTTGGCTTTATGAATGATAGCATTCTTTGCCTTTTTATCCTGGATACCCCCACATGCCTAGTGCTTCCTTAACCATCTCTCAAAGTATTAGATTCGTTTGCTTCTTTTTCTTTTCTATTTTTTCCTGCTTTTTTATTGTCATTTTTTTTGGTAGATTTGTTTTTGTCCATTTTATTATTATAAAAGTAGTGTTAACAAGTGCTGTAATTACATCATTTGCTATTTGAAAGTACAAGCCAAACACTTATCAAAGTCATAATTATATCAATTTCTATGCTAATACCAGGCCCGGTCCTTGCCATAGGTCAAGGGTGCGACGGCCTAGGGGTCGAGCTTGTAGGGGGCCAATTTTTTAATAAGGGTGTATATAGAAAGGATTTTTCATGGGGGTATAAATAGAAAATCATATAAAAAGACCCTCAAACACTAACAGACTTAAGCCCAACAAGCATTCGCCCTTCTTATATAAGAAATTGCTCTTTAGGCTCCTATGATTTGCTCTATGGCACTCCGAACCAAAATATCCTCAGCGGTAATTAATTACCGATCGTTGTTGAGCGAAGGTTATTTGTCGCTCGCGGTTGAACAATTATTAATTATCGTTTTAATGTGAGGCTATATCAGAACCAGAAACAACACTCATCACACATTCAAAGGCATTAAAAAAAACCATACTCCCTCCCTACGCAAACAAATCAACCTTCATCAAATTTCTTCAAAGTCAAGAAACGAATCAATCAAATAACAAATAAGTTTTAATTTATTCAACATCTATCTTACTAAGCATATCAAATAACCCATCACCACACCAGCATGACCCACCTCCACCTGTGGGATTCAGTGGTGACCCTTTGATATGTCCATAGAAACACACCATTTAAAAGGTTTGGATATCCCAACCCTTGATCTAGTTGCAAACTTTCTCCCACTTGTAGTAAGATGTTGTCGATTCTTCTTCTTAGGCTAATTCTGATCCTATTTCTTTCTAAATCCATATTCTTCTATGTTATTGTGCTCTTCTCTAGAAATGGCCCCATCAATAAGTTGTTCATGTGTTATTCTTGCAGCCAATTTTTCATGTAATTTGGTATATGAAAAAAAATTGAGCATCCAAAAAAAATTGAGGCATATGAGCTCGCACCATCATTTTCCTCCCTAGATTCATCATAAACATTAGTTTCTTTATTCTCTACATTGATTCCAATGTGAACTGGATCATCATTCACTTCCACAGGAGTTGTTCTATTTAGCTCAATATTTAAAGTGAGCTCTTCATGTTGATTAATTAATTCCTCATTGTTTTTCATAGTATTTACATGATCATTGTCTATTTCATGTCTTGTATTATGATGCTTTCTAGTTTCACCTTCAAGATTTACCACCTCTGCTTTGTTCTCCACAAACACCTTAGTAGCCTTCTACATTTTTTCTTGTTTACCTTTTCTTCCTTTATTTATTTTCAGTTTTCACCATCATTTTTCCTATTTATCCGACAATTACCATCATAGTCACCAATAATTCTACACAGATTACAACAGTCTAGCAGATTTTTTTGTAATCCAATTTCACACAAAAAAATGAAAAACTTTTTCTCTCTAAAAGTACCCTCCACTTTAAATCATTGGTTGTGTCTATATTAACTAGAACCCTAACAAAATTACGATCAAGCATTGGTTTACTGGTAGCAACATCGGTGTATATAGGGCTTCCAACACTACTACCTATTAAAAACAATATCTTTAGGCGTCAATACTCCTATGACGAACCAAAAATATGTAACCATACATGAGCAGATGAATTTTGTTGAAGAACTAGTCTAGTACCCGTGTGCGGACGCACGGGTGGATATCGTCAATATTTTTCAAGTCAATGTATTTGACGCATGATTGGCTTCAAACTACCCAAAGGCAACAAAACAAATTACATAAGCTAAAGACAAACGATGTCAAACGATAACAATAATTGAATTAAAAAGGATGATGATACACGTGCGCATACGCGCATGTTAAAATCAAAGCATTATCTGGTTACATTATCATTGATACAACAAGCTACAAATTAGCATTTTTGTAATTTGTTCTGACTTTAAATACTCGAAATATAGCTTGTCTGCTAGCGTAGACATATCGAAATCTTAGCTTGTCATCTTGGTTAAAGTGGTTGCATTCGCAAAATTGTTTCCACCCATCTCCTATTTTTGTTGAACTCTGTGGGTTGTCCTTGCAATACATGTTGAACAGCATGACAATGCGATTGTCACTGCATAGTCTTACCTGTCCCATGTCGTGTCCTCTGACATAGTCTTCAAATCTGCCACTTAGTTTCTGCAAAATTGGTTTAATGGTCAGTGTTGTTACTGAGTTCATCACAATATATGTTGACGATTCAAATAAAATTTTATAACACAAGATGGTAGAGTGGTTAATGGCGACTTAACTAATTTGTTTTTTTTGAGCCGATATGTCGTTTAGCTTTAAATCGAAGTATATGGTTGTGAAATGTTGGATATTATTCTGAATTGTCGGATTTTTCTGTTGCTGTAAAAAAAGACCAAATAATTGACCTTTGCCTCAGCAACCAAGGTGACACATTGAGTTCCAAACAGATACTGAACATCACTGTCAAACAAAACAAAAATTGAACCGATGTGACCATCACCAACATCAACCTTAACCTTGAACCTGCAATGAATTCATCAACAAACGATCATCAAAGCTATCTCTTTCCTTACAAAAAGACCAAAGTTTTAATCAATACAAACAAAGAGTGAATATATGCTATAGTCAAATAGGCAAGAAAGAGTGATTAGTAAACCAACCAACTAAAAATTTATGGTCCTTAGTGTAACTGGTTATCTCAGAAATTTTCGTGACACTAAAACCATAAACATGAATCAAACTGCTTGCATGCACCTAAACCTTTGTCTTCATCTGGAACATCAACTTATATTTATTATTAGTAGTTCTATAAGACCGATAATTAGGTATCACCGTAAAATTCGATAACTTGTATACGTCCCCTTCAGTAATTTTTTTTTCTTCTGAAACATGTACAATAGTTGTTTAAGTATGCTAGCATGAATCTTGTCCCCTGCACAACAGTAGTTCAAAAACAAACTTACATCGTCATGTTTAAATTCCAAATATATATGGTAAAAAAACACCAAACCATCTGAAAACTTTACAAACTTACACATTATTCATCCACCAAAACCAACTCTACAGAGCTTATTTGATCTGGATTCAAAAACATTGGAACCTCCCACATCCTAACAACACGAACAAGAAATTTCCAAGCATTAGCTTGTTAAGCGAGTTATCCATGACCGCTGGAAAAGAAGAACAATAAACCTCTAAGCAAATAAAGCTCTCAAGAAAACAAACTCGAAATAGGAGGAAAGAAGAGACGTGAGCAAAGAAAGGAAGATGCAAATGGCTTATTTATAGTGAGAAGCAACGTATTCCACTTGCAAGCAAATAGGAACAACATCTCTCCAAACTTCAGCCGTATAAAAACAAAATGGTGGTCCCAAGAAAAATAATACAACTATAAATCCACTTAAAAAAATAGAAAGTACCAAGATCCAAAGATCCAAATTACAACACGTAAATGGAGAGTTGAAATCCAACGGCCCTCATTTTTGCCTAAGATACTACAAACCTACTAAATATCCATAGCGTGTGTCAATGCAAACGTGGCCGCAAAACTCAATAATGCAACCCTCAAGATATTCAAGAAATTCAAATAATCTCGAAGCGGGAAACTCATATACAAGCAAAAAAACCCTAACATTAAAATAATACAATCTATTAAGAAAGCTACAGTGGGAAAATTTAGTTGCTGTGGTTAAGATTATTGATAGGATTGAAACCCTTTATCCAAGAAAATAGCTTCAACAAACCTGGGCTCAAGTTCCATTAACCTACATATCTGACACTTCTTGCATCCTCCAAGGAAAAAAAAGAAGGAGAATTCATAGAATCCTTTCTCTAACGAAGGCATTCCCCATATTCCATGTTTCTTCCATAATGGTTTTAACTTCTCCGCAACCACAATCAAGGGTGTTGCACCCTTAGAGCATATGATACGAGCGTGTAAATTTTTCTTGCATGTTTTAACTCTTACTAGGTATTCCTCCTTAGGAATAGTTATAGAAATTGTCTAATTGGTATACCAAAAACATTGTTTAGGGCCTGGACGCACATTTTTTGGGTTTTTGTTTGTGCTTTGTGGACGATCTTTGGATCATTTTGATCAGAAAGACATTAACAAGGGATTATGATCGGATTTGAAGTCATCAAATTTAGATTTGGTAAGGCGGTTGCGGTTGGTATGGTTAGGGTAAAGGACGAAGAACAATGTTATTATTTACACTAGAGCAAAATGTATATTTAAATTGAATACATGAATTTTGTTGAATGCTATGATTGAAATCCTTTGTCCAAGCAAATATCTTCAACAAACTAGGGCTCAAATTCCATGAACCCACATATCTATCCATGTGGTTTTGGTTGAAAATAAACCATTTAAAAAGTATAATCATAAAAATAAAATAAAATGTTACCTTCAAATAAAAACACAGAAAGAAAGTTGTATTGGGCTCTTGTGTGTGTTTATAACGTAAATATATGATTTTTTTTTTTTTTGTAATTCACATTTACAGTGGGGTCCAACATTATGTGATCTTCAAAAACTCTATTCAATCCACATAATTCTTAAATGGTAACTGATCTAGCACCCTTCATTATAACGTATGAACTCACCATGTTACTTTTTCCTTCGATAGAAGAAAAAATTGGAAAGGAAAAATGACGAAGAAGATGAAAGATAGCTTAGAGATATAAAATAGGACTAACGTTTAGACATGCACCAAAAAGTGTTGTCATGGATAAAAAATGCAGTCAAAGCCACGTAAGAATTTGTAAAAGTTATTTATGATGAAAATTTGAATGAAAGACTATTGTTAACCTTTTATCTTTATTTTTTTTCTTGTTACAAAGCTAAAGGAGACATAAAATAAACCAAAAAGAAAAAGAAAGACTATAATCTTTGGAATCAAATTTATGTAGAGTCGGCAAGGAGGATATATGATAATTAGTCCAACAAAAGAAATGGGTGAACTACGAACAAGCACCAAACTTAACTAGAAATTCAACGTAAGTATTTTCTCACGGAGAGTGTTGGCAATGGAAACAAGACAATTAGGGTTGAGGAGATCCTTGATGTCTTGAATCAAAATATCATACTTATGAAATTTGAGAGTAGGCTCATTAATGTCTTACATGTTTGCATTGCTCTTTAAATGTAATTTAATGACAATTTTTTTTTAAGAGGACAATAAGGTGTGCAGATCCTCTCCATTTCCTTAGAAAATTGAGATCTCAAGTTTATTGCATATGAGCTTGACACGTGACATATTAAACAAACAATGGCTGAGATTCATTAAAGACAGAAAATCCAAAAATCAAAATGAGAATAGGAGTTATGAAGAAAGAGAATACCTTCTCCATCTCTCACTTATAGGATGTATCGCCGTACATGCGCCTCTACGCCGTTCCCATCCTTTTCTTAAAGCGAACATCACCATCTGCTACAACAACCCCAACAGTACATGGCCCCCCCTTCTGATTTTCCTTTTCTTTTTTAATTGATATTTAATTTGAGATTCAGATGTTGCTTGTGGTTCAATTTATTCTCTCAAAAGGAAGATGATTTTAATCCTAAGTTTAATTCATTCAATGATGTTATCAGAAAACTTCCTTCCATTGCAACTGGAGGATTAAGTTAATTCAAGTTTCCAATTTGATTGTTTAAACTCTTCCTTATGAAGATTAATCTTGGCTAGTTTCCAATTTCAGTCATGTGGTGGTGTGAGAGTTTGATTGTTGTGAAGGAAGTTAAACGAGGACGCTAATTCTTCCTATTCTCTCTCTAATTTTCTGTTTTTTTATATTTTAAAATGATTTTGTTTTAAAGTGAATATCAGCCATTGTTTGTTTAATATGCCGTGTGTCAAGCTTATATACAATAAACTTGAGATCTCAATTTTCTAAGGAAATGGAGAGGATCTCCACCCGACAATAAGTAAACAATGATACGAGCATTCTTAATTCCTTTAATAGTTCATACAAAACTTAATACTTTTCAAATTTCCACATTTTCCATGCAATTTCACATCCAAAATATGTGCGGCCTAAATTACCCTATCTTTTTTTCTAAATTACCCTATCTTGTTTAGGGGTAACTTACCCCTTCAAGATATCAACCAATCAAAATGCAATATAAATATGCAATATTAAATGTCAAATAAATGAGTTAATTTTTTCTATAAAAAAAAAGTCAATTTTAATGCAAAGGTAACTTTTAATTTTTGGGCATAGGAAGGGGGTGTCTGTTGGGTGCAACGATGTCAAAAAGTGCTTCGATACGGTAGAGGCGAGTCTTCACGGTGGGACGAAAGGTGCATGCATGCACGTTGGCTCTCTGACGCTCAAGTCAGTGTAGGAAATGAGAAGGAGTGTATAAAAAGTGTGAGAAAAGTGAATCGTACCTTGAGGGTGAAGAAATGTCACCCTTATATAGGCGTGTGTGAGAATAACTTTCTCAGTGAAGTGCGACGCTTCATTAGGAGGTCGTTGGAGGACACATATACGGTGTCTGATGCATAGGGGTGTGCTTAGGTGTGGCGGCGTGCACCAGGATTACGTTGTATGCCCAAGTGACGTGTGTTGATCCGAAGAACTCCTTGTCAACGTTGGATTAGCTTTCTAGCCGGTCTAGAACATTTTCTGACAAAGGTTTGACCTTTCTTCTGAATCAGATTAACTATTGCGCGACTTAACTTATTATCAATCGAACTGTTAGTTATTTTTTGTCAATGGTTTGACCTTACTTGTATATCAGATAAACTATAATGACACTTAACCTTTGATTAGTAGAAATGTGGCTTGTTCCTTTTTTGACAATGGTTTTAAATTTATGCTTGATTGTATGAGCTACAGTCAGACTTAAATAAAGATCAGTCAAATTATGGTTATCACATTAACCGAAAAAGGTTCGACTTCTCCCGAATTGGATGATATATTTTAAAAAATGTTAAGGAATATATTTTGTATTTACTGTAATGAAATATTATCATATCTACTTTTTGTTTGAGTATACTTATTCCATTTTATAAATACAAATGTCTTTCCTACCATGATTTTATTTAATTTTCTCTTATACTATACTAAATAATTGCTAGTATCTTTTAAAAAAAATTGCTAGGATCTTATTTTCTTTCCTTTATCTTTCTTTCATCAATAAAAAAATATAAAGAAAGCAGTGACCAAATTTCCTCTGTTTATATTTATTGGGAAATAAAAATGAATTATATATTTTTCAGACTAAATTACGTCTTACAATTTTTCTCAAGAACTAAAACGAGTCTTTCTTTCTTTTTAACTTGTCAAAAAAAAATCTTCATGTCCCTCACCCTCGTGTGTTACAAATTACAATCCAAACCATTAAATTCTATTTTTAATATTTTAAATTTTTACCTTTTATTTTTTGAAGGCCCGTATTTCATCGGAGAGAATCCAACATAAACACCGTATATTTTTTGAAGGCTCATATGGTTCACACTCCTTGGATCCAACATCCATACCCATTCATGTTTGGTGACAATTTTTGTCTCCAAATAATACAAATTTTCATATATAAACTGTCTGTTAACTTGTAGCTAACCTAACTCATAGTATTTAAATCATAGGATAATGTTTTTTTTTCGGTTCATACAACGGAAAGAAAAGAACTTTCATAGTATAATGTTTAATCAACTATGTGTGTGTTTTGATCTAACTAAAATGCTTTTTTAAATTAAAAGAAATGATCACATTACAAAGCTAAAGACAAGCATGCTTCTATTGACGCGTACAAATGTGTTGAAATGCATCCATCTTATTGCCATGCCATTTCCATTCCAATTCCATCACTCAAAAACGTGAAGCCCACACCCACCAACTTATATTCCTACACAATAATCACAACTTATTAAAGACATCACTTCCTCTAAATCAACACACCAATATACTTCCCCTTCTCACTGACCAACATCACAATCTCTCCCTCTCGCTCTTTCCCACCTACATTCCCCGCAATAAAGAGAAATCTTTAGTCGCCTAATTTAAGTTGTTCAATCTTCATCCAACGACCAGTACTTAAACTCTACAAATCAACTTTAAAACATAGTTATTTCAACCGTTTGACCTTCATCAGACGGTTAAGATTCGTGGGTTTGTAAATTCGCAATCACATAGGATCCATTTCCCACTTTCTCTCCCTCTACAACAACTTTGGTCTCAACAAACATCCACCCCTCTAGTACAAGCAACAAAAGCAATCATCCCACAAAAGTAGTAAACTTTCTTCAACTACACTCTCTTTTACTTATTAGAGATGAAAGTGAAAGTATTGAGTATCTTTAAATCCAAGTTTCTCAAACCATGCAAAAAACTAATATTTTTCTTCAAACTTAAACCCAAGAAACTTGTATTTATAAGAGCTCTCAGAAAATCTAAATCCCCAAAACCCTCTTCCCCATCAAAACCAATGTCTTCTTTGTTATCGGTGTTTTGTTCCCCGAAGAAATCCAGAGACTACGACATGTTGCAAAGCTTCAAGAGCCCTTCAAACGTGCAGGAAACTCCAGTCTTTCCATCACCACTTACACCGGCTTGTGTACGGAAAAACCAAAGAGAAGGTTCAAAAAGTGAAGCTTCGAGCGAAGAAGTGGAAGACGCATGCAGGAGTTTTGAGAACTATTTGGCAGAGATGATTGTGGCAGAAGGGAAGACTAAGGACTTGATGGATGTTGAAGAACTTCTATACTGTTGGAAGAATCTTAAGTGTCCTGTCTTCGTTGACTTAGTTTGTAGATTTTATGGTGAGCTTTGCAAGGACTTGTTTTCTCCAGATAATGAGGAATATGACAAACTTAAGGAGTAATGATGAGTCAATATAAATAGATATTGATCAAATTGTTTATTTTTACACAAGATTTCAATTTTGTAGTGCCATGAAGTTGGAAGTGAACAATTTTATTTGAGCATAAGGTTTATAAGAAACACTTTATAAATACCTCAGCAGGAGTTTAGTCATCCACTTCTGTAAATCATCATAAAAAGTTTAGTTAAACATCTATTTACAGTTCATAGAGAAATTTTAAAGGGGTTAAAAGAAAATACAGTGCAGTAATTAAAGTAACTAAAGATATATCAGGTATTCAGGTCATTAAGGTTACAAAATATAGAGCTTGTGGATCAAAGCTAAAGCATATCCTACTAGTCATTGTTATCTTGACTAGCTAAGGTACCATCGGAAGTATTCAAACACCAAATTACGTGGTTCTGTTAGCCAAATTACCGGTTAAAGTAGCCACCATTGAGCTTGACTGATGTTGTGAAAGATAAACTCGAGACTTCACGAACATTGGTCCGATTTTAAATCCCGGCATGATCATAAACTGAACTTTATAGGACGCTCGTTCTTCATCTGAAAGAACCACGGACACACTTTCTTCCTCAACAGATTCCATGTACAAGCTTGAGAACATGCTTCCTCTGCTCACAGAATACATGGTTGCATTAGGATCGATTGTGACTGAAGAACCTAGTAAAATCCAAATCCATTTCGCCATTTTCGCAAATAATTGATAGAACTCCGTTCTTGGATGCTTGCCACTCATTATGAATTTTCGGTATTCTGAACTGCCAAAGAATGACACCTCCATTTCAGGATGAACAACCAGAAGATACTTTGCTTGGCAAAATTTTGCAAAATCTGAGTCTGGATTCTCCATCAGTGCTTCGAATGGGTCATCAAACTTCAGAACATCACTCACATCATAAGAAGTTAATGCATTACCATGAAACATTCTTCGCGCAACGTAGGCCTCAAAAGCATACTTCTTGTCGCATCTTTTAGAATAAACAGCATCGCTTTCAATCGACTTTGTTGCCATATCAAGATCCCATCCGGAAGCTTTCATCAAACTAATCAACGGTTTCGTGAAATCATGAATAGATTTTGAAGCAGCCTTAAACACATCTTGAAACTTATCAACACTCAAAACACTTGATTTTTTCCTATCCTCTAACCTTATCTGTCTGATTTTCTCATTCAGATTAGTGTTCCCTATTTCCAAATCATGAAGCAATCGCCGCAACCGAAGAAGCTTTGAATCTTTCGCACTTTTTCGAGTCTTAAGTTTCCCTAGAAAAACTTCTTTTACCACAATCTCTTTCAGCAAAAGATCAGAAAGTTCAGCATTGATAATTGCCTTCTTAGATTCCTTCTCCTTAAACTCACTCTTTAACTTGCAAAGCTTCTCAATCTCAGCAACAACAAGATCATCAGCAGCAACAATCTTTTTCGGATCATAAGGGATGTGAGCTTGTTGAAGCTTAAGATATGCATATTTCAAATCTAAAACAGCATCAAATATCTTATTCAAGATCACCAAATCACCACAGCCATCTTCTTTGATTTTCACTTCAATGTTATGAGCATGAACTTTTTGATCATAGCATTTGATCTCTTCACTGCTATTTCCACTCAAAACCACCTCATTGAAAAAGGGTTTATGCAAATGTTGAAGATTAGGGATTTCAGATGAGAAAACGCCAATAGATTTCAATTTACAAACTTTGGCAAATTTGTAAACCATTTCTGATATATTTGAGTTGGGTTTCACTGGTTTAGTGTTTGTTGATAATTCCATTGTAAAAAAGTTCAAAATTTGAACTTTTACACATCAATCTAATAGTGACCCTTCATTCTTTCTTCAACAAAAAAGCAAAAAAAAGTTGCAAAATCATGCACAATAATACATTTGATGAAATGGGTTTTCCTAACCACACACAAAAAAAGTTCCTTTTTGGAAAAAGATTAGATTTTTAACACTATTGAGATAACAATGTAATAGTTCAACACTTAAAATAAAACACCATTGTTACATTCAAACATAGAAATCTTAAAAAAACATGAAATGTTGAAAAATAAAAATAAAACAAGTATTGTAGAACTAAAACTAAGGGAACAATGAAAGGCAAAAAAACTCACCGGAAAGTGAAAGTAAAAGTGAAGCAGGACAAGATTGTGAGTTGAGATTCAGTGGTGTTTGGAATCATGTTGTGTGTTTCTGACATTTGAAAGTTTAGAACTTTGTGTTGTGTGAATGCAAGTGTGTGTTTGGTTCTGTAACAGTAACTCCGTGAAATGTGAAAATTATTTATTATATTATTATGTTATTATAAGAGTACGTTGAATATTCCCTAAAAAAAGGTACGTTACATAGATTAATTAATAGTTTATGTTTTTATGGTTTAAAATCATATTACTTCATTCTAAATTATAAGTCGTTTTCGTTATTTCACCCGTATTAATAAATATAATTAATTTTGTATGGAAAAAGATATTATTAATTGTTTTTAGAAAATGCTATGAAAAAATAAATTAAAGAATTGAAATAAGGGAAACTAATAAATAATTAATTAAGAGTGAAAAATAAGTTTCGTGCCCCTACAAAATACTCATTAATTTATTTTTAGATTTTGTTTGTTTGAAGTATTTATTACTTTTTTTTTAAACAAGAAGAAGAATAATAATGAAGTATTTATTACTTGTTGACGTTTTGTTTCCTTCAAAAAATTACTTGTTGAGGTTTGCGTTGTTTTGGACTTTTAGGTGTTTGGGAAAAAGAGTTGAATCGGGAATCTCAATACGTGTTTGTGCACTATTTCAAAAAACTGAAAAGTTTTACCATTATCAACAAAGACAAGGACAAAGAGAGTGAGGTAGTAATAGTAGATAGATGCAGGTGCAGGAAAAAAGGTGCAACCTAAACTATGCATGGATTTGAAATATTGAAAGAGAAAGCCTAAGGCTCTCTTTGATAAGGTCAAAAAACGAGTTTATAAACTTGTTTGATAAAAAAAATCTGTTTGATAACAGTCTTTTCATAATGAGCTTATACCTTATTTTTTAAATGTTATTTCAAGTAGTATTTGAGCTTATAGCTTATAATCTTTTATTTTATTTTTACCCTTATTTGTCTAACTAAATTCCATTTTCACCCTTTATCCTTTATTATACTATAAAGTAAAATACATATGGGCATATATGAAAGTGTTTTTTTTAATGAAAGATCTTTTAATAATTTTGTTTTAAAACATAATTTATTCCATTGTTTTTTTTAAACAGGAACTTATAATAATTATTTTGTTTAGTGCAATACACCTTCCATTGTTAATTTGTTATATCTATTACCTTCCATTGTTTCTTCAATGCAATATATCTTAGGTGCGATATAATTTTATTTTCATAAATCTTCATTGCCTTCCGTTTAAAATTTTTTTCATAAAAATAGCAAGCTTGAATATATATTCTTCAGTGCAATGATAACTCTTAAATTACGTTTATATTTTAATAATAACACATAAAAAATATATCCAATTAATAATATGAAATCTTTAAATTATAGAACACTGCTAAATGGCACGACAGGCAACATGCACGAATTGACACGACATGTGTTTTCAGCAATTACACTTTCATTTCCTATTTATTTATGAGTTCTTTACAATTACACATGAATTTAAAGTATCGAGCTTGGTGACGCAAGTTTGGGACCTAAGTAGGGACATTAAGATGTTGGAAGGTCTTTGATGTGTGCAAAACACATGAATTTAAAGTAAAATAAGCAAAACGAAACACCACAGCATATAGAAAACCTTGTAACAATAACTCATTTTCACCTCCTGGCACCAACATTTGGAAACAAGCCATAACCACTTATCACCACCACTATAACTCTCCTTGCCATGATATCTTCATCTTCACCATCATGTTGTAGTTGCAGAAGTTATCTTCATCATCACCGTCGTCGACGTTGCCATTGTCGCCGCAGTCGTATATAACTATCATTGGTTTATCCCACGTCGTAGTTACTGTTGTCGACCATTGTCGTCGATGTTGTCACCACCATCACCATTATCTTTGTCTTTTCAGTTGTTGTTGCCATCACAGTCAACTCTCACTGCCTGGTGGAGGTAAGGAACAAAGTTGGGTTTTGGTGTTCAAGAGAGTTGCTGCCGCATATAAGAGAGAATGAATGGTTCGTGGGATTTGCACAACAAAATATGTTGTGCACATTAGCATTTCTCTAAATTATAAACACTTAAATATAAATTATATAAATTTTATTATAAATTATGAATGTCTTTTTATGTCATTTTACATTTATAAGTTAGTTGTACCGCTAATTTTATCAAACACTTCAATTAACTTATCAATTATCAGTCATCAGCTATCTGCTATAAGCTATCAGCCACCGATAACCAACTATCTGCTATTTTTACCAACAAAGCCTAAGAACACTATTTTATAACTTACTTTTTACATTCGTATTTTTATTTAGAGAAATTTACATGAACAACACTACTTTATTTCAAATTTATTTTTAAAATGCAATCTTACATGTATTTAATTGAATAAAAGAATAAATGTTATAGAGAGTGTTAGAAAGATAACGTACATAATAGTATTTCTTTTGAATAAATACATAATAGTATTTATATACTCCTAATATTGGAAGAAAAAAAATCAATGAAATGATAAAGTAATAAAATGTCACGCGAGTGTGTTGTGTTGTTTGTATTGGTACTGGTACATGTTTAGTGTTCTTCTGAATTTGTGGATCCCCATGCAATTAGATGAGAGTTCTTTGCAAATGGGGTGCATTCAATCACAACCATGAATCTTGTCGGCCTAATCTGAATTATAATCCGATATCAAAGCTTATTTAAGATATATTGGATCATCTTTCATCAAGTTTTCACTATGAAATCATACTTCAAATGTTAAGTCATAGGCGAGAAATGTTTTAAAAGTCTTATATTATATGAGACGTGACATGATAGTATGTTTATTTTTATAAAAAAAAAAAAAATTAGATATATATATATATATATATATATATATATATATATATATATATATATATATATATATATATATTAACGAAAAAAGGGTTTGCTTCCTAACACAAGAAGTGCCTAAAGAAGCAAAACAAAGTTACAACAATCAGACCTTAGTAACAAAATTTTAATGAAAATTAAAAACATCAGTCAATCCTCAAACAAACAAAGGTCGAGTGAGTTCGTCTCAATCTGAATTTTATTATGTTTGTAAAGTTCAATACAACATTGATGACTGGTTTATCAAAACTATTTTCAATTGTTTATTGCTGAGAGCAAAATAGATGTCTTTAAATAACAAATTTTAAGGTTATGTTTGGATCGATAGAGAGTGGTGGAATGGAATGAAGTGGGATCAAACGTGGTTATATTGTTTAGTTTTGTAAAAAAAGAATAAAATGGAATGGAGTGTAATGATACTCATTCCATTCAATACCACTCACTCAGTCAATTTTTCATTCCCCCAATTAAGGGTGTAATGAAATGAGTAAATGATCATTTTAGTCCTTGGCTCTGCACCTCGTTGCCACATAGGTCCCTGACTCAGGATTAAATACAAAGAAGTCACTGACTCTCCACTTCCGTTATCACTTTAGTCCCTGACGTTAAATAATTATGTTAAATGTGTCACAAGGACTAATGTGAAATTAGAAAATGGTCACTTTAGTCTCTGAACCAAAAATCAATATCCCCAACTTAATCTCAAATCCCCAAATCCCTTAAATTGAAAATCCCAAATCCCTAATTTATTATCTTATTTGACAATATTAATATAATTTTTTTTTTTGTTTTTGGTCAAAATATAGGGTTATTTTGTTTAAAATTAAAACGTAGAGATTAATAATATCAATATTATTTTTTTGTTACACAATTGGTTGTTTAATACCGTGGACAAAGTTTTACCATTAAGCATAAAAAAAATACATAAAATTTTTAATACAATTTATAGAACATACAATATTCAATATATTTGAAGAAAAAAAAGTCTACAATGTTTAGGAAAAAGTCACATATTAGTGTATTTTTTTTAGGGATTTGAGATTCAAGTTGAGAATATTTGATTTTTGGTTCAGGGATTAAAGTGAGCATTTTCTACTTTCATTTTAGTCCCTGAGACCAGCGGCGAAGCTAACACAATTATTATGAGGAGACCAAATATAAACAAGAAATAAAATATATATTTTTAAAAATAATATATTAAACTTAATCAATAAATAAAATAAATTTACAATAATTTTTACTTATATTTAATGAAACGACAACGAAGAAACTAAAATCTGAAAATAATTATGTATAAAGTTGAGCTTTATGAAGTTTTAATTAGTCAAATTTATCTATAATTGACATTAAACCAAATAGATTATCAATATTTTATTAATATCATCCATTTTTAAACCAACAAAATTGTTTGGAGTAGCCAAATAAAAAAATAATGGGGTAGCTACTTACAAAACTACACTAATTATTGAAGTTTTTTTTTCTCTTTTGCCAATGCTACCCCATTCATATGCAAGCATTCGCCCCTGCCTGTGACACACTTAACAGAATTATTTAACGGCAGAGACTAAAGTGATAACAGAAGTGCAGAATCAGGGACTTCTTTATATTTAATCCTGAGTCAGGGACCTATGTGACAACGAGGTGCAAAGTCAGGGATTAAAGTGACCATTTCTCATAATGAAATGAAACACATTAATAATACAATTACAAGTTTGCCCTGTTTTTTCTATTTCATCATTTGCTCATCGTTCCCTCATTTTCTTCTCTTCACCGTTTTTATTATGTAGTTCTATGGAGGTACTTGTTAAAAAAAGTACAACTGTGTAGTTCCACAACTGGCCAGTAGGCAAACATTCTGATAACAAGTCCAATTGACATTCGCTTAACAAGTGCAATCGAGTAGTTCTATGGAGCTGCTCGTAAAAAACAAACTTTAGCAAAATATATGGAATTTGTGGTGCTCCTCGTGTGTATTCTCGTATTAGTTTATTCCGATGCTACTTATGAACGATGTCAAAACAACCACATCTTCGATTGAATTAAGTTGACAATTCAACAAATACAGAGAAGGTGATTGATCCCATAGAGTTAGATTATAAATATTGGATTTATAATCCAATATAGAGAAGATTTAATGGGTCAATCAACCTTGAACTTTCACTGACTTGAGCGTTGCAGTATACACAAGTACATCATCACTCCACTCTGATGGACACGAATAACCGATGAACCATAGCGGATGAACAACAATATAATCCATAAGCCAACAATCTTAGGTATGAAAGGATCAAAAATCTCGACCAATGATCTCTACATTATCGATTGTTAAAATCTACCCTTAATCTTGACTATTGATGATATGGAGATAAATGGTCAAATCGCTATATTATTTCCTAAATTGTTTCCTTCCAGTTGAGACAATACATTTTTAGTTGTAATAGACGATGCAACACACATTTTTTTAATTGACGTGTCGTAAAACCAATATAATACAATGAATGATTCCACATCCTCAAGTTTAATGACACATCAATAAAAAGAACTTGACATGTCATTGAGTCCAAAAAGCTAAGAGCATTCACGATGGAGAAATTCATTTTTTAGTACTTAAATAGATCTCACATGCATACATCACTTATTAATAATTTTTTAATAGTAGTACGTAATAAAACTCATTTCCTCCAATTCAACACTTCACACAAATTTCTTAAACGAAACCCACCAATCACACACAAATTTCTTAAAATGTATTTTTTAATCATCTATCAATAACTCTATATCATTATATTTCAAATATAAATCTTTAAAATGAATGGAATCTATTCAGAGAGGATACATATTTAAGACACTCTTCTTGTTAGATACCATTCTGCTTTTCCATGCAATGGAAGTACCCATCATGTTCCGATGTTTATAGAGTTAGTACACTTCATTTTTTTTTTGGATGGTCTAAGCGAGAGAGAAAAATTAAACTAAATTTTAAAAAGGATTGACCAATTCCATAAGAATAGGAAGATCAACATTACAATTTCAATTGAGCCTTTAACTAAATAATTTCAAGTGATGTTGAAATCCAATAAAGAAAAGTGAAAAAAATAAATAAGCAAAGATGCCAATCACCCTTTAACTTACACTATTATGTAGACAATCAATTGGATAAACACAACTCATAGAAAAGATAATGATCATTTGAAAATAATGAAAAATGTTGATATTTAGTGACCAACACCCATAATATTTTGCATATAAATAAACCTACATAAAGCCAGTACAAAACTTGTGAGCAGATATAAATATTATCCATTTTGATCAAGGGGTAGATAAATTCATAGCACATGGTAGATCAGATTCTTGTGTCAAAATCAAATAAACTCAATGAAAAAGAAAGAAGAAAGAAAGTGTCAGCTTTATTCATATATAGTTGAATTATTGAGAAAATGAGGACCTAAAAGGTACATTTTTCCTGCACATTTTCACCCCCCACATTTCCTATATCACTATCAAAGGTCTAGAAGTGGTGGGACAAAGGATCAATATTAAGGTCTTGAAAAGTATACAAATCCAAGGAAAGTGTCCTGAGACAATGATATCCTTGTTCTTATAACAAGCAGGCCTAAAAAAGATAGAGAACGGTATAGAGAGGCATTGGAGGACCTTGCATGAGAACAAGGGGATAAGGACAGCTAAGTTACAAATGTTGAGGCTTTTCCTTATGTACATATCTGGTACTATATTGACCAATTCTCACGTTTTTATTTGATGGCAAGCAAGTTAAAGAGAACATATAAAAACCTGCAATAACACGAATATGGATTCCATGCATTCACGGATCGCACACATTGATCGATGCTTTCAATTTGGTCGGTTTGAATTTGATCCAACAACAAATGAATTTGGGGGTCTAACTCATCCTTACAAAACCGGTTCATAAGGTGAGGATTGCCTCCTCTATATAAACTCTTATCAAGAGTCTTATCTATCCGATGTGGGACATGAGTTTTTCCCAATACACCCCCGTCACGCCAAGCACTCTTTGGGCTTTGGTGCGTGAATCGGTGGTCACGCTCAGCAGCACTCTTTGGGCTTGATGCGTGAATCGGTAGGTGGCCCTTGAATTCGACAGACTCTGATACCATAATGAAATTGGGGTTTAACTCATCCTTACAAAACCGGTTTTTAAGGATGAGTTAGGCCCCCAATTTCATTATGATCATTGATGTGTTGATTGCATAAATACGTAGGATCCATGATCGTCGAGAACCCCAAATCCAATAACACACAGGTCATATATTAAAACACTTACATCTTCTTCTTATCGTTCCTTGTCTACATTTCATAATGTGTATCCAAATAAAAAAAATCGATCAGAAAAGAATGAGTAAGTAATAATATCAATTTGAAGAGAAAAAAAGAGAGGATATGAACCAAATAAGCAAGAAAGAGCAAAATAAAATCAATGAGACGGAACAAAGAAATATATAAAATCGACTCATGTGTAAGATATAACTACATCAATTTGACTACCATTCAAAAAAAATAAATATTAGGACAACCATTTTGTAACAATTTTTTGACAATTTTCTCTCATACTCACATTATACTCTTTTTTATTCTCTCTCATTCTTTTTCTTTCTATTCTTTATGACCAATACAAAGAGAGATAAACAAAGTTGTCATAAAAGCTGTCCCAAAGCGTTGTACAAATATCACTACTCAAAAAAAAAATGTAGTATCCAACAATCCAAATAAAAATAGATTTATACAGGAACATTAAAACAACATCATCAAACTCGTGTATATATATGGCACATTCTAGAGTTAAAGAGTGTTTCATATCTCACTACGTTGATGAGTGACCTTATGCTACATGCTTCTACAATACTCCTCTTCAACTAATTTTCCCCCCTAGAAAAACTATATTTTGTTTTTAACAAAACCTCTTCTTCTTCTTCAACTATTCTCTCCTACCGTTTCATTCAATTTGAATTTCGTCAAATCTAAGACCAGCTTAAAGGTAAGGCTACTAGAGCAATCACTTTAAGTCCACCAATAAAAAAGTATATTTCATTAAATTTTATAAGTAAAAATGTCTCGTATTCTAACAAAAAAGGCCTCATGCCAAATCCACTAGTCAATCATCAGCAACAAGTGTCTCTCACCGATTTTCCGCCTTCCATCCACCATTGAAGAGAAACATCATTCTCGTGAAATAACAAGTTTAAAAAAAAAACATGAACTAAAAAACAGAGAGAGACAACCAGAAGGTAGAGAAAAGAAAAGAATAAGGTATTGGTGGGGTATCATAACAACCTTGAAACATTACAATTTTATAGTCAATGATACTCACTCATGGTAGGAGATCTATCAAGCTCTCTCACGCTAGAATGAGACATATATAGGTATTTTTCAAATGAAAAGTTCACCATCATATATCCCAAGTAGAAAACTTGGTTGGTGAATTAAAGGACACTAAATGAGTACTAACAAGGAGATTCAAAATTCAAACCTTAAAAACTACGCTAACATTTATTTATCCAAAAACGTTCACATTATCATCAGTACATTAGAGTAGATAACTTGAAGTGTAAATTTTATCGAGTTCAATGAAAAGGGATAATGTTTATATTTTAATATTTGAGCCTATTTTTATCGAAAATTGTTGAACAATATTCATTAGATCATAAAATATTTTAATTAAATTCATAAAATTGTAGTATCTTCATTTTAAAAACGAGCAATGCTATATATCCCAAAGAATATTATAGCGAAGAACTCACGATTGAGATTCCAACCAATAAAAGCAGCTGTTGGCCACAAAACATGGGGTCAGGTTTTTATTTTCAATTTTTTTATGAATCCTATGGCTATTAACTTGCCAGCAATGTCGGGAACCGCTTGGGAAAATGCTTCTCGCGGTCTCTAGCATTTTCCTTTAAAAACATATAAATTTCATAAAAATTGGTAGGATGGGAAAAAATTGTTGAATTGCATAACAATGAATATCATTCAAATTTTATTGAGTGATGTTTTCTCTAAACTTACACTTGATGTACTAAATTGGTAATAAGGGTTTAGCATTGAAACCTTAAGTACTTGGTTCAAATCTCTCCTATTTTTTTAAAAGGAAATGTTTTCTCTAAAATTTATGAATAGAGAAAACATCATTAAAATTGAAAGAATTCAATAATTTGTCATTTTGTTAACTCCTTCTATTAGAGTATATGAGGTGTCATATTAACTATCTCTATGACATTCCACATCATAATACCAGTGTGACAAAAGATATTTTTGGATTGCATTTACTTTTAAGGAGTAATTAACCTGGAAGTGGAAAATTGTGGAGACCACATGACTTCTAATTCTAATTTGATTGAGAACCCTGTAATTCAAACTTTTTTTTCCTTCCTTAAACTTCATTTTGGGTTGATAACGATAGTTTTCTGTTGGCCCCATATATGAAAATTGATGTTTACACTAAATGATTTGTTGTCACACACATGAAAATGATCAAAATATCTTAACAGTAGTTAACTATTATTCACTCCAAAAAGAAAAATTAAGCCGTGATTTGTAGTTAATTACAGTTGAGGATATTAAATGTCATTTCGAATATGTGCGAAAGCAAATCATTTAGTCTAAAAAGCAATTTTCTTATGTTGCCTTATGTACTAAGCCTCTCAATACGGGCCCATAAAGAACTTCACTGCACCCACAAGAACCGTCAATTATTCTTGGAAATTACTACTTTCGTTTTGAATTTTGTTTATTTCTTTAATTCAGCGTGAGATAACTCACGCTGAGGTCGGTTGAACCGGCTTCTAAAGTGATTGAATCGATTTTAAAAGTGTCGGCGTTATTTAATTCACGTTGAAAAATGTCGAACGCGACACGCTGGATTAAAGAAATTGGCAAAATTCAAATTGATAAGAGTAATTTTCTTATTCGTTGTCTTTTAGTTGAAGGTGAGTGTTAGTTTAGTGGAAGGTGAAAAACACCTCCATGAAAATATGTGAAATTCAAATTCCTACTAAATAGAAGGAATAGAACATAGCTCCATGTGACATTCGAATATCTGTGTTGCAAATTGTGGTATATGGTAAACTGTAACCCGACCAAGACCAAATAATCTTTAACATGAGAACAAAGATATGCTCTTGTGAGAGATTTCATACAAGTGGACCAATTGCCTCTCTATTTTGATGTGGACACTTGTATTAGTCAAGATTGTCTTCAGCTACTTTATTTCTCAACATTCACGTGATATTATCCTCAAATTAGCAATGGCATGCCATTATGATCATGAAAATTTGATGCAAACTTATGATCATAAACAAGAGTCAACATTAAACCTTAATTACAATGATCAAGGAAAAGTCCCAAGCACCCATTATGATGAACCATTGACGAAATTCAATGTTAAAGCCTTTCACACTCTAAGATGCGGAATAAAGTTTATTTCGTTTGCATCTTCAAGAATATATATATATTGATATTATTTTTTTGGTACACATTTATATAGATATCTAATGAAATCTCACCGATTATATATTTTTATTGTATTATTTTTAAAATGCTTATCCAAATATTATCTGAGCACAAACAACTTGGAGAAATGGTAGCTCACAACCTCATGAAACTGAGGCAAGCAATAATTTGGTAACAGATTTCGGGTTATTGTAGTGTGTCCATAGAACTAGATTGCAAGTTAGTGATTGATGAAATTGCCGGTAAACCCAACTTTCGATCTAAATTTGGTCCTATTTTGTACGCTTGTAAAGCTTCTTTCCTGATTTTATCAAACTTTTGGATAATTTTACTACGAGACAAGCCAACAATATTACTCACTTATTAGCTAAAGCATCAATATCATTGTCTTTTGTTAGTCGCGAATATTTTGATTATGAATAATGCTAGTTTCAGTGAATATTTATTTAGCAAAATTAGCCCGAAATCATTCTCATTGGCCATCTGCCCATGTTTTCCGCCTAATTCCTACTTAAAATAGCCGCATGTATTCTAAACATGACTCTAAATAGCGACACGTACCCTTCGTGAAATTTCCTAAGTGATTTTCTTGGGATATATAGCAGCGCTCTTTGATTATATCTTGTTCTGAATTGAAGATACTTTAAAAAAAATAAAATGAGTTAATTTTATTTCTATAAAAAAATATGTATCACATCAAAACTGATTTAGACATTACCTTATGTATGATGAATAGCATTAATGGGAAAACATCCATACATAAAGCACAAATATATTCCCTGTCATAGAATCGACCATTTTTCTTACGTATTTGTTCCTACCTTCTTGCTTTTGGAATCTCAGCTAATTGATCATAGACTAGTTAAACAGTCAATTTGACTAGCACCCATTATTATTACATCCTTTTCTCTAATATATCAAATAATTGGTCAGAGAGAAATGCTTGATTGTTTCATAAGTCCCTGTCCTTGTAACAACATCTACCCATCATCCTCACACGTGCAGTGCCAGTGGATACTCTTGTAAATACATGGCTCATTCTGACTCTTTCGTGTGAAAGTTGGTCCACTCTAAAACAATGAAAGTCTAATTGATAAGGATGCAGTTTATATCTTGATAAAGATGTAGGTTCAAATTTCAGTATAGATGTGATCATGTGAGAATTTTGTTGGTAGACAAATGTAAGAATTTAAGTATTAAGTTTTATTTGCGCATATGTTTGGTTCTAGAATTAAAAAATTGATTTATTAAGTCTAAATATAGATTAAGGTAAAATGATTACTGTTTTGATAGATTATTTAACGTGAACTGATTAATAAATTCAAGAAGTAAAAGTTCAAAATTTGTAACTTTAAATTAGAATAAATTTTAAAAATAAAACCAATTTTACTTTTCTAACTTTAAATGTAAGAATTTCTTTTTAGATATACAAAATAACAATAATCATTGAAAACTCACGTCATGATGTGGAGGAGGCGAAGTTCGAACCCCGCTCACAAACTCTATAATGGACATCGGCGTCTTCACTAGTTTAACTGAGACTTGTGGACAAAATCAATTTTACTTATCAACAATCAAACATGTTAAAATATACAATTATATTCAATTAACTCATTTACCTAAATTATTATCGATGTTGGTGTGTTTGTACAATTTTTATGTAAGTGTTTCATAGGTCGCAAATACCAACTCATCGAAATTTTAAAATTTTGAGAAAGAAGCTGACCCACTTCAATATGCAACAAGGCATGCAGTACATTTTCAACCTCTTGTACTTTTTCTTTTCCGTAAAAGTCCATGTGGAAACAGTGTGAACTTAAATATTGTATTTATGTGCATTATTAAGTACATAACGAGCCTTTAATGCAAGTACCAAAATATTCCAAACCACTTCATCTCTCTATAGAAGTTGAAAGTTGAAACTGCAGTGTATAGACATAAAATAAACTGTTTCAGCCTTGGAACCAATTATTTTAATCCATAATGAAGAAAACTATGCAAATGCATAGTTGGGAGAGGGGGAAAAAACAAAAGAAAAATAATAACAAATGGATTAGAGGTTATCATGTATCATTATGCCAAACTGTTGCATCAATAATTTATAGATAGCATAGATGTTTTAAATCGGAGTCGCATTGGTCTTGATATCGTTGAGAATCGCATTATGTTAAAACAACAAAGATAAAAAAAAACAAGAAACTCACTATGTTTGATAATAATGTTTGGTCAATTGTACATACGTCTCTAACTTCTTTTCAAACTTATGATATTGTACATAATACACCATGTATATAATTTCTACGGTTTAATTTATAAGATTACCTTGAATTTGATGTCGCGGTCTATATTGTGGTCGCAGATATTTTAGTTGGTGATGCATTTTTCTTCTTTTCGAATCACATCGAACAATCCAGTGGCCACATTAATCTACATTTTATTTTTTTTAAACTAAGTGTCTATGTTGATCCACTTCAGAGATTCTTGAATTTCCTATTTCTTTATGGATTTTCATAGTCAAATTTCTTTCTTTCTTTCTAAGACTTGGATTAATTGAATGTCAAAGAACATTTATCTATTTCGACTAAATGTAATTACTCTTTCTTTGTATGCTATCCCCATAAGTAATTACTATTCTTATACCTACGTGGATATATGACTTTTATAAAATTGGAAACTCATTGGCAGGACCACTAACCACAGACTTATATAAACGAGTATTGTAACTCATAATGATTTGATTAAGTCTATGATATTTTGGGTTAGTGGGAGTTTGTTATAGCATTTTTAAAATGCTTGGGCCATTCTTTAATGACACATTCTTTTTAATTTAAGTGTGTCACTATAAATTCATCATCTGTTAGAAAAGTGAGTCTTTGACCTGTATGATTTGTTTTTCCTATCGAATTCAATTTTTGCAGTATTAAAGTTTACTTCTCTTTCGAATTAGTGCTTTGACCATACATATATTTTAAAATTTAAATTTTATATTCTTTTAGTAATTGAGTATTGTCATCCAAGTGGGAGATTGTTGGATTAATTATTTAATTACTTAATTATGGTCTATTGTGTTAAACACCAATTAGTTGATGAATATGTGTGATTAGGCTATTCTTTCTAAATGGATCGTGATGGGTTGGACCATTTAGCTGAGCCCAATGAGAGGTCTCTGTCCTCAGCCGTTTAGCTATTTAAACGTCATCCCATCAGACGGTTAAACTATTCTGAACATTCTGGTGCTAAACGGAATGAGGGTAGTCATCCCTCCCATCCTTCTGACAGTTATCTTTCATCAACTTAATTCATAGGTACACAATTTCTTCTTCCTCCTTTATTATTGATGATATGCTATAATTTGTATCTAGTGATCCATGGCTAAATTCTAAAAACTTTTATCAGAGCATTGTATTTTATTATTATATGAAGTTTACTTTTGGTCCAAAAAAAAAATTATTATATGAAGTTTAAATTAGATAATATGAAGCCTAATGTTTTTTTTTTTTTTTTGAGGGGATGAAGCCTAATGGTTTTATTAGAGTTGGAAACATGGGGATTTATAGAACAAGATGAATCAAATCCTGCCTAAACTCGTTACTGAATGCAATATTGAGGAATTTTATTTTAACCGAAGGACATTTGAAATTAATATGTGCAACTGATGAAATGACTATTGAAAAGGACATGCAATAAACAGTTAAAAATAAGTGGTTAAAATTTATAAGATTTTTCAAAGGTGAAGTGTGAGGACAAAAACTATATACAAAAGGGAAAAGAAGCAGAGGAAAAGAGAGTTAGGGGCGTATGTGTGCAGTGAGCATGAAAGTGAAAGTTTTGAGAGGATTGTTTTAGTTTTTCTGGGTTTAGGAACCATTGAAAGATTGAGAACAAAGAAGGCTGCAAGAGAATCAAAGACCTAAACATGGTAAAACTTAGGAAGTAATGATCTTCATAGATTCACCTTTATTTTTCTTACTCTATTTAACCTCTCTTCAAAGTACTATTCAAACCCCCCACTGTCACAATCTACACACACCTCCTAAGATAAGCAACCTACCATTCCATAAAAAAAAATCACCTTTCTCTACTTTTTCTACTCTTACTAGCTACCTGCATAAAGTAGTGTGAGAGTTGAAAAAAGGGGTGTGAAGTTTGAAAGTGAAAAGAGTGATTTTACTATATTAAAAAAAAAGAAGGTAAAAGTTAGGTATTTGTTTAGCTTAATACTTGCATGGAATATGCAAAGTTTGAATATGTTGAAAAACATCACTATTATTGGTTTATAGTTTGAAACACTACCTTTCATAGGGTCATAGCTAGAGAAAAAGAAAGCTTGTGTGTGCGTGTGTCAATCATATATATCTACAATCATACAAGTGGTGCTTTTATTGAGATTTAGTTTTTTCTTTTGTTCATGGAGAGGAAGAGAAAAACCACTAAGCTCATGAACAAAATACATCTTTCTTATAGTTTCTACTTTTTCATGCTCTCAATCATGTTCACCAATACTTCTACTGCTTCAACCATTAAATGTCTAGGTATGCAATTCTTCCTCATTCTTTAATTCTTCTTAATCTCTAATATTAATACATGTTTAAATGATAAATTATTAAATTTATTACATCTTGTTCATCTAATTCAAACCTTCTAGTTCTTTCTTTATTGCAGATACTAGGTGTACCATATTTTTCAAATCTGAAATAGATTTACAGGTATAGTCACTATTCTTGTCAATTTTGTATACATTCTTTCTTATTACTAGTATTTTTCAATTAATACTATCTTATCTTTAACAGCATTTACATAAAAATTACCACATCAACATTTTTTTCTGCATTATAATTTAGCTACCTAGGTCTAACTCCAACATTATAGTAGAGTCAAAAAAAAATTTACTCGGTAAAAACAAATTTAGTCACAATATTATTTTCATATAATGGTCACTAGTGGTGGAGACAGGTTAGGAAGAAATTATGGAAAGAAAAAAAAACAGAAATTGGCTAATATGAGCCAGAATAGGTTGCAGGGTGTGTCTATGGACCCGCTGCAATGTGAGCCATCATATATGTGGAGTCCACTGTATAATATTAATTAATTAGGCAACACATGTCATGGTACTATGGATTTCAGTGTATTGAGAGAAGTTCGTACTAGAGAATGTGTTGAATGTTGATAACACTCATCTTGCATAAATTATATGGACAAGTGCAACTGCAAGTGAGATGCAGTTATAAATATATTCAAAAGTTGAATGTTATGGTAACAATTGCAGTTGCATATGGAAATTTAAAACCATGTCAGAGATTGGAAAAATATGGTTCCACTTCAAGATTATTGTCTTTATATGTTTTTTTATAAAGAATATGATATCATGAAATGTGTGTTTGATTTCACCGTGGACATGTCCGAATCACGGTAACCTACAGTAATTTTATAGAAGCTATAAAGTGTAGTTTTTGAACATTTACGAAATATGATAGTTACAATTCTGTTATTTGAGCATTAACGACCGGTTAATTATGATTATTTTGGGCAGCAAGTTAACGTGGAAACTAGACAAGGCATGGAGTCTCAAGGAAAATCAAAGGTCTCTGTAGATCGGCCAAGAAGGTTTCTAGGTGGACCCGGGTCATTTCCGCCGCGGTGCAACGCCAAGTGTGGCAAATGTATACCTTGCAAACCGGTCCACGTGACGGTGCCACCGGGAACACCGGTGACAGCCGAGTACTATCCTGAGGCATGGAGATGCAAGTGTGGCAACAAGTATTACATGCCATGAATATTTAATTTTCTCTATGTTTGATATATTTGTTTTCAGTTTACTATAAAGTTGATCACTTCATCTTAGTAACTATATGAAGACTCTTATCCTTTTGAGATGAGTTGTTTTAGTTTTAGTTTGTGGTAGTTATTGAATATGAAAACATAGTACAGAACTTGATTTGACATTTATAAAAGAACCTCGATTAGACCTATTAATGTAAACATACATGGATGTGGTGTTTAAATTATAAAAGATGTTGACTAATATGTTATTATTAGATGCAAAATTATATTGTTTCATCATTTGGCAATCTATGAAGACAAGTTCATTCAACAGGGCCATTTGATGGTGAATTGCGTCTGTTTGGTTTGTTAGTATTAGAATTTGGGTTGGGTCTGGTATGGTCTAACACAATCCTTATAGAGTTGGTTTATAAAGTGAGACGTGTCATTCTTCATGAACTCGTTTTTAACTTTGTCTATATTTAAATGGTGGATGGTTTTGTGGATAGACTTTAATACCATTTTAGGTTTGTTTTGTAGATGACGGCTATTTTCAATTTGGAGCTTCTTTGAGTTTTATCACCCTTTTTATTTTAATTTTATGAAGAATTTTATTTTATTTTAACTCACTTAGGTTGGTCTGATAACATGACTTTAGTTTAACAACAAAACACAAATAGTGAAGGAGAACAATTTAAATGTTTCTGGTTGGAATATAATGCATACTTCACGTGCACCCTTTTGTCAAAAGACATGATAGGCGATGGAATATTATCAACATAATTGATATGAATCATGTTTGTTTGATAGTTATTTCATATATTTCATTAATATACATAAAAGTTATGATACAACTCATGACATTTCAAAATAGATGGATGGATTATAGGGTGATCCATTTAAATTTGTGGTCCACCAATTGTAGGGGATAATGCGAAGATCATTAATTCAAAGAAGAAAACTATGATATGGTCAAAATCAATTTTCCCCACGGTTACGCCATGATGACTTAGACATGATTTTATACTTCAAAATGATCGCAATGAAGTGAAAACAAGTCGAGCAAAGCAAAACAAAAAGACTTTTCATTTGATTATTTGAATATTTTATGATGAAATTCATTTCATGGTTGTTTAACCAATGCATACAAAATCGACTTATGAGTTTGTTCAATATCATCAAGAAGTTTTTTTTTTTTACATGAATACAATATATGCTTAAACCAAAGTTTCAACATCCATCATTTTATTGGATAAACTAAGGTATCTCTAGCATGCACAGCCTCTCTAAAGATAACTCATGTGATTCATTTAGGGTGTGTTTGGATTGAGGGGTTAGGAGCGAAAGGGATGGGAGGACTCACTTTTATTTTTTAAATTACGAATAATGTAAAATATTTTATCAAAATAAATTAAGTGTTTTTGAAGCATTACATGATCATTTATCATGTTACTCAAAAAAGTGATCATTTATCATGTTATTAATTCAATTTTCTGAAAATCATTTTATAATATCCGTAATTTAAAAAATAAAATTAAACTCTCCGCTCCATTCCCCTCCTAAACCCTTCATCCAAACACACCCTTAAAAAATTTACATATTTTTATATATATTTTTTAATATATACTTTTCTATCCGCACCGTTTATATATTTTAACATATATTTTTGCACGATCTTCATACTTTGTTTTAAAGGAGATTAGTTAATACTAGTGCATGTGTTAATTTTGGAAACTTTGTCAAGATTGCACTTGTGAGAAAGAAGGGGAAAAAATTACAATGATTATAAGTATTTTAGACAACAATTTTATTTATTTTTCAATAAAGCAGAATTAAGTCACTTCATTTGAAATAATATTGAGACAATACATGTAGGAACGTCAAAGAAAATGTGGAGTTACCTATTACGAGCTAAAGTGTTGTTAACCCCCATTTATTGTCTCATAAGGAATTCAATGTACAAGTTTGTAAAAAAAAAAAAAAGAACAAATATCTACCGTATTATATCACCAAAATTTGAGACATCAATGTCAAAACTAGTGGCTTTGCATTAGATGCAATGTTAATTGAAACTCCATGAAATAACTTTTTCGTTTATCGTATAATATCAATGTAAAATACGAGTTTTCAAACATACACTAAAGTTATCTACAACTTGCTTGGAGTCCAACTCAAAGTCAATTTTGTCCAACTATAGGTCATAAAGCCAATTCACATTTGTCTCCAAACCATAAAGCTCCCCTTTATCTTTCAAGAAAAGGGGCATCCAAACCATAAGAGTAAACACAAAGAAACCCTAGTGAAACCTTGATAGTTGATGGATAATCGAAGAAGCTTTAGTAATACCGTCCTAGTACTATTTCATAAGTTCATTTGTCTTCCTCATTTAAAAGGGGGGTCATTTTGAAAGAGAAAAATGATTAGCAAAACACATTTCTATTTTCCTTTTAGATTTCATATAGTACCAATTAAATTTTTGTTGGTGTTTCCTAAAATCAACCTACTAGATATTAGTGTTTACTAGTTTTAAGATATAAACACCCTAGTCACTTCACCATTAACTCACTTTTAATCAAAATCAATTTTATAAAATCAATTCTTATAGCCACAAAATCAAACATAAATTAATTTACTTTTTGAATAAACTTTTTTAATTATTGAATAAAAAAGATAACTTAACTAAAACAATAATTATAGCCAAAAAACAACTAAGTCCCTGTTTGGTTACGCGGTGCAAATGGACTAAAGCGCGTCCTACCTCTCAAACGCGATTCCGACGTGTTTGGTTCTCCACGAACACTTTTACGCCGTCGCACGTTTTCCTCTTCAGAATCGATTTTGAAAGAAGCTACTCTGTCTAGCTTCTTGAAATCGAGTCTTTCCACCGCAGAAGTACATATGACCCATTTGTCTCTTTTGCCCTTGAACCTCATTAGTTTCTTTTATATATCTTTTTATATTTGACAAATCCCTTCACCTAAAATCAACCTACTAGATATTAGTGTTTACTAGTTTTAAGATATAAACACCCTAGTCACTTCACCATTAACTCACTAATTTTCCACTAATAAGAGTATGTATTTAACATTTGAAACCATTGTTTAGTAGAGGGAATGTATACTAGTGCATAATATTAGTAATGTAACCGTTAGTTTTGACAGTGAGAAAGCCAATAACAATCTTTAAAATTTAATTTGACTTTCTTGTTTTTCATTAATGTATTTGTTCCTTAGCACCTCTTATGATATCTACGGTTGATTTTTTTGTACCTCATTAATCCAAATTTCCTTTTGCGAAAAGAAAATTGAGACCTATTTATGTGTGTAAAAAGGAATATGCAGTAACTATTTTATTTCTGATTTAGATACAATTGAGTAGCATCAAAAGAATGCAATAATGGAATATACAAAACAAATCCTAACATAAAAACAATTAGCAAGAAACATAAAGAGTTAAAGACAATCTTTCAAGCCAGCTACAAGACTCATTAATACTACACCCTTAGAGGCTCCCAAGACCCCTACAATATTGATGGCACCACATGACTCAAAACCTGCAATATTTTTGCAGTGCATATTTTCACAAGACCCCTACAATATTGGTGGCACCACATGGAGCTCCAATAGGCGAAAGCGCTGCAATCAACCTTTGTTTCCACATAATCTAAAGCGCTGTAATTATCATTGTTTGAGGCTAACATGTGCAAGACGCACAAGGCTGCACAAAACGGAAAATCTTACAAAGATGCCGCATATAGATGGAACATCACCCGGGAAACAGCTATAAACGAAAATGACAACAAACACCCCCCAGCTTATAGACCACACACCCCTTAAGAAAAAGGTAGGCCCAACAGACCAAAAAAACAGCCAAATGGCCCCAACAACAGAAGCCCGCAGATAACAGGCTTGGGCTTAAAATAGATTCCAGCAGACCTCAATAGCAGAAAACTAACAAAAAAAATAACCTTTTCTGCCTAATACACCAGCTCTGTCCAATACACCCCTTATCTCAACAAACAATCATTTGGATTCCAAGTCCATTCATAATACAAACATGTTGGAATTTCTAGCCTACTCAAACTCCACTGCCATGATAACACCTTAATATCCTCCATTATTGCCTCAAGATCTATCACCTCATTTTGGAAAATAACATTATTCCTAGATTGCCAAATAACCTGGATTGTTGCATGCCAAATAATCCAAAGACCTCTTTGAAATCTCTTATTTGTTCCCTCCTTACTCCAACACTCCCAATGCATGAACAAGTTGGGTGGAGTGTTAAAGGAGAATTCCAACCACCTCATCACAATTGCCCAAATCTTATTTACCACATTACAATGTAAGAATATATTATTTGAAGATTCTTTTTCTCTTTCACACAACAAAGATCCTTCCGGTGGTAAAATATTCCATCTACCGAAATTTCTTCTCATTGGGATTCTATCAAGAAGAAGTTTTCAAGAGAAAGCAACCACTTTTGATGGAGCTGGACTTTTTCAAATACTCTATTCACATCTCCATTCCAATTTTCCTCCCACACCAACAAACTCTCTAGCTTCTTTTAACAAGATTTAATCGAAAAATTCCCCCTTCCTCCACTTTCCACCACCACCCCTCCAAATCCTCCATCAAACTAATTAAAAATTCCTCCTCCCAAACAAAAAGATCCCTACGCCAAGGAAACACTCAATCACCCCATTCCTCCAGCAATCCTCGTCACTCCTCCATTTTTGTCTCCTTATTATTTGTAATTGCAAAGAGTCTAGGATGTTTTAAACAAAAAGTTGTCCTCCCCCCCATCCTTCAAAAACCTAGTTGAATTTTCATTTCCAACTTCCTAATCACCTCCGAATTGAACCACCTCAATCCACCTGCTTCCTCTAACTTAACTAAATCCTTCCACCATTTGATGCATATCGCGGCCACGCCCCACTTCCTTCATCCATCAAATTACAAATCCGCGACCATATTTCTCGATAAGGACATCTTTCCACATTCCATTATCACCTTGAATCAATCACCATCTCCACTTCACCAAAAAAATTCAAATTTGCCACTCTAACGTCCCTCGCACCTAGACCACCATTACTTTTTGGTTGACACACCGTCCTCTACTTCACCCAACTTACATTCCTACCTCGCCTCGCCCCTCCGCATAAGAATTCACGTTGAAGCTTGACTATCTTCCTCCATACCTTCACCAGCATCTTAAGAAATGATAGATAAGATATAGCTATCAAATTAAGTATCGAATTTAGTAAGACAATACGACCACCAAGACTCACATACTTATTACCCCAAGAGTTTAACTTTCTAGACAATTGATCCAATAAAGGTTCCCACATTGAAAGCTTTACTGAATTAGCACCCACCGGTAACCCATGTACTTCAATGGAATATCACCTTCACTACAATTAAAAAAATTGCATGCGATACTCATAAACTCCCTCGACACATTAACTCCCACCAAACAACTTTTAATTTGTAAAAGTTAACCTTAGGACCCGATGTCATCTCAAAACTTCTCAATAACACCTTTAACGTCCTATTACAAATTGTATCATTTGCATATTGTAAATGATAAATCATCACACCCTCATTCGTAAGCTCAAACCCTTTGAACAAATTTCTTCTTACAACATTTCTCATGACCCCACTAAACCCTTCAACCACCAAAAGGAACAAAATGGTGCTAGAGTAGGATCCCCTTGCTTTAGCCCCCTTTGAATATTAATCCCTTATGTAGGACTTTCGCTGACAAAAATGGACATGCTCCCAAAAAATACATGCCTTCATCCAAGCCACCCATTTGGTACATAGCCCCACCCCCACCATCATATACTAAAAAAAAACCCAATTTACCGTGTTATAAGCTTTTTTGAAGTCTGCCTTTAGAATTACACATTGCCTTTTTTTTTCTTCGCAAAATCAACTATTTAATTAACCACCACGCCATCCACCATAAAAATTATAAGCAAAATGGTAACGAGTGCTCCCGAATATTTTTTAAGGACTTTAAATATTAAATTTTTATGAAATTTTGCGTATTTAATGAACTGAAAATTGAAATGTTTGAATTTTTAAAAAATAATTACTTAATTTAAAATACTTATAGAATGTTATGGCCTATGAGAACACTCGTTAGCAAAACACAAATCGTTGCTATCAATCAAAATTAACATAAATTTAAATTTTAGAGGAAAGAAAAGGTAGAATACAAAAAAAAAAAAATCTAACATGTACCCACATATAATAAGAAACTCAATGTCAAAATTTCGTCTTGAAAACTATGTTTATTTATTTATCAAAAAGTTAGAATTTAATTTTTCTCGATAAATATTTATAAATACTTGGAAATCCTTAACATGATTTTGTAACTTTTAAGAGCTAAAATAAGAGCTTGGACGCGCTTTACTTGAGCCGACCCTAGAAATCCTCAATTTGTTTTTTTTTTTTTTACAAAAGAAAAATCCTCAATTTGTAGAAATTCTTTTTTTAAAGGTTGTAGAAATTAATTTTAACTTCATAGTATTTCAGTGTGTCACATTCCCTCAAAAAAGAAAATCTCAGTGTCCCATCTTTTTAGTGCTTCTAATAACCTGTCTAAAAATTTAAGCCATTCAAGCAAACATCAACATCTATACCCGAGGACTGTCCAATGAAAATATCTTCTCACACTAATAATTGTCTAATTGTATTTGTAGAATGAAGAATGCTAACAACACTCTCTTTTGAACACTCTCTCTAACATTTGCTCTTTTATTGGATGAAATTCATGCATGTCCCACCACTTTGTGTGGGTTCTATTTCCAAAGCGTACACTCATAATGATTTAAACCAATAAAAGAGTGAGTGTTAGAGAGAGTGTTCAAGAGTGAGTGTCACTAGCATTCCTCTTGTAGAATATCACTGAAGTAGAAGCATTATATCTCTTCTTTAATAAGATCGGGTTTCTTTTTCTGAATAACAATAAGATCGGGTTTCTTCCTTAAAAAAAAATAAAAATAAGATTGGGTTTCTGCAACATCCATTTGTATTGGCTTATTTTTGAATTTGTAAAAAATAGTTTACGCAAAGAAATAAGCTTTTATTTTAATTTATAAGTTTTTGGTAGCAAAAATTGTATTTTCATAAAAAAAAAAATTAAGTCTAAAATTTTTATTTTTTTGACAAAAATAAAACGATATCATTCATTCAAATCGATAGGTTACATCATATACAAACATCGATAAAAAAGTAAAAGGTGAATATGCGAACAAACTCACAGCACCCAAGTTAATAGCATAAAACAACAAAATGCCTACAAATAATATGATAAAACTAACTCACCGAAATTCACATGCTTCTGGATCTTCAACGTTGACGCCCAAATCATTGGTTGATGCCAATCTTTCAATAGGAAATAAGCGAACACCGCGACAAGACGCGAAATCAAACGTCGCACAAGACGACGAACAACACAACACCGCACTTAGACGATGAAATCACAAAAGAAAAAATTTGATATATGTGAAAACCACTTATTTAGATTGAAAGAAAAGGGGGGAAAAATGTCGAGGGGTGATTCTAGGTCAAAAAATGACCTAAAACCACCCTCCTCGATGAACGAAGGAGAAAAAAAATTTAGAGAGAAGTTGGAGTTTCTCTCACAAGAAAACTAGAACCAGCTATAATATCGTGTCTGAAAATTTTCATAATCATAACAATTTTCATAAATTGTTTTTATAAACTACATTATCAAACTTATGAATAATACATAGAAACTTATTCATTTGCCTAAATTATTTTAAATAAGCTAAAAAGCAAGGCGATTCAAACAAACTGTTAATGGAAAATCTAAAGTCTAAACACATCTAACAATCTGGAAATTTAACCTTACTTTGTTATAACTCTCACGTGTATGTAGGATTTTTTTTTTATTCATACTTTCACCTCATTAATATTTTAACTTAACATCAAATATATACATTTTTTTCTGGTCACTATTATAGACAAATACATATATTTAATTTATTCAATAAATGATGTATGCGATTTATAATATAAATTACATACATCACTTATTCAATAGAAAAAATGTATTTTTGTTTATAATAATGATCAGAAGAGGTGTATGTATGATTTAGTGTTATTGATGCTTACATTGCAATTTGCAAAATACTATCGTGAAGGACCACAATAATGCGAATAAAAAGTGTGGCCTATATTTGTTAAGTTTATTGTTTTTGCTGTAGTATATATTAATTAGTTAACTAGATTCTAATTGAAAGATGACAATATCTGAAACAGATAGCAAGATATTACCAAATCGGATATTGTCTGGTTAACTACGTCATATAAATCGACAACAACTCGTTGCAGCTACAGATTTCCTTAGAAATATCATCAATTAATTTTGGATGAATACAGTGGTACTCGTGAAATAGACCGTAAAATACGCAAGGCCAATAAAGCAAGCACGAGTCTTCGAGCATCCACAATGATGGTTCTTTAGTAAGGACTCTTTAAATAAACCCCACGTTATCCATCACTTATTTATAATATTTTAATAAAAATACTTATTAAGGACTTAATGACTCCAATGTGAGTACACTAATAAGGACTCCAATAAAAAGTATTTAAATAGGCTCTACTAACTTACATCATTAAACTAAAATAATTTATTTATTAAATTATAAATTACCTTATAATATTTAATTATAATCCTTAAAAAAAATAAATTATAAAATATTTATTTATTTGTATGAACTTAAATTTCTGCCACATTTGCTAATAATTTGAAAATGGAAAAATTAACATTACAAATTTTACATTCCTTCGTTAAAAAATAATAATAATAATCATTTGCATGAATTACATTTTATTTAAAATGATGACAAATAAATAAAATAATATTTTAAAAAACTATAAATTATTAAAATATTACTTCTTAAGCGAGACCAAATAATTTATATTTTATTACCTCTTTTAAACGTGGGACCCGTTAGTTGCTTAAGAGAGATATATTTCTTATATAGTTGTTTGTTCCTTAACGGGGACTCATTTTTTCTTCCTCCATGATGAGGTCCTTAACAGGGAGCAGTCCTTGTTAAATAAGGACATTTCATTAGAGATGCTCTCAATTTGTTTCAATTGTGAACTACATCTACATGGATTGGATTCTTTTATTTGAAAATTCTCACAATTTTTCTACATTTTCAATCTACTCAATTAAAACACATCAACCACTCTTCAGACCGAAATTTGTGAGGGTTGTAATTCTACACGCTGAAAATTGTGAGGAAAAAGAATTGAAATATCCTAGTGAATAGGTGTTTCTTCGTCCTTCAATTTGTATATATCGGTCAATTTCATCCTCAAATTTTTTAAAATAGCCAAAACGTTCTTGAATTTTGCAAAAGTCGGTCAATTTTACCCCTCTGTCAAGTCTCACCGTTAACGGTGATGATGTATGACGTTAAACTTTGACGTAGATTGCCAACTCATATGCCACATATTCAGGGATAGAATTGATTGAAATTTAAAAAAAAAAATTGGTCTTTTTTTAAAATGAAAGTCATTACAAATTGTTATATTGTTAAACCAATCCCTGAATTATTCATTAAAAATTAAGATGGTCTCTGAATTATGTCTCACACTGTCAAATTGATCACTGAATTATTTATCTTAATTATCAATATGATCTTTGATGTTGTCAAATAAAGGCTAAAAACTAAAAGAGTTTAATTAACCGTTATATATTACCTTTTGAATCACATCCAGAGCTTATCCTACATTGCCTATCAATGATAAAGCACTGCTTTATGCTTTCAATAATGGAACTACTAGTGTCAAGATCACAAGATTGAGTGCTTGGAGCATAAAGAAAGCACAATTAAATGGAAACTTATAAGCAGAAAGTAGGAGGGGAATACTAGATTTCATATAGTGATAGTTCATTTTGAGCTTTTCTATTCGTGTCTTGAAATATCATTTATATAATGATCAATATGTATGTGATTTCTTATATTACAAATTTGATAAAAATATGAGGAAAATAATTATTTGTTATGATTTTGTCTAAATGACTGTCAACAACATTTTTTCCATCTGTTCTTTTATACTTTTGAAGTTGCTCTAATAGATTTTTGAAAGTCTATTTTTTAGGTAGATAGTGTCAGCCGTGTGAGATAGACTTATGAAATAATAACATTATCAATTAATGGTGATCGGTATTGATATTTAATTCTGTAGTAGAATGCCAAAACAAAGTTATAGTTAAAATACAAAATTTAGAACAAAAAAACAAATTACATTTTATTGGAGTCGGAGGGAATTAAAATTTTGAGGGAAAATTATATAGCTTTTTCTTAGAATGACCAAATAAGGCTAGAGGGAATTATATAGCTTTCTCTTTATCCTATTTAAGATGAAATTTCCAATCTATATTGAGACTTATCTCAATCAAAACCAAAAGGTAACAAGATGCAAGACAGGTAAAATGGTGGACATCCCTTGTATTTAATATCATATAAACATGCAAAAATAAGGTTATATATCAACAAGAAGGAAAGGAAAAAAGAAAACTTTCAATAAATATCTAGAACAATAGGATCAAATGGTTCTTTACGACATAAATTTACTAACTATTTGCATCCAAATGTCTCAAGTTTTTTCAGCTGTAGATAAATTTAGTTTTTAGCATTTATTTTACCGTATTAGAGAACAATTTGATAGTTAAGATAAATAATTTAAGAATCAATTTGATAAAAAATGACATAATTCAGATATCAACTTGATTTTTAATGAATAATTTAGAGATTGATTTGACAATGCATGTAATAATTTTCATTTAAAAGAAAAGTCCAAAAAAAATTTAAAATTTTCTTTCAATTTCGTACTGTGACATTTGAATTGGGAATCCACGTCGACGTTTAACGTCACACGCTATCACCGTTAATAGTGAAATTTGACGGAGAGATGAAATTTCCCGACATTTGTAAAATTCATGGACGTTTTAGCTATTTCAAAAAAATTGAGGATGAAATTGACCGATTTAAAATATCCATAGTTGAGCTTTTAATTTACATTTGACGTTTTTTATTAGGTATATTTATTGCTTTTTGAATGGATGGGTAGACCAATATTTTGTTCGGTGCAAGGCACATTTATTTTGAGAAACATTCTCAATTTTTATTTTTTTTAATTTTGTGTTAATCTTACTTGCCAACAAATAAATTTTATTTCTTCAAAAATAAATAAATAAATAAATTTACATTTTTAAAGTGAATAATTGTGTTGATTTTAATTTAGAAACAGTCAAAATGAAAAAAAATACATTATTCTTAATTAGCATTTCATTCTCTCTCCATCAAAGGATTCATTTCAAGAGTTTCACATTTCTTATTAACAAGTTAAAATGTACAAATATTTTAAAAAATGAAAACATAAAATGTTTTTACAAAGCAAACAAGGTCTAAGTTTTCACCGCATTTTCTGTTTCCAAAATTTAACGGTTGAGTACTCCTTTTTTTAATATAATTTTCTATTAATTTATGAATTACGAGTAGTTATATTTGAGCAATTATTTCAAACAAGTTTTGTAATAAAAAAAAACTATTTGAGACAAATTTTGTGTCAACTTTATTTTAGCATGTTCCAAAAAAGAGAGTTTTGTGTCAACTTTATTTTTCTCTCTTTTTATTGGTCTAAACAATAGAGAGAATTGTTAAAAGTTCTCTTGATTTACCATTTTAGAGAAAAGTAATTCATTGTATTAAGAGAAATGATATTTGAACAACTATTTTTTACAATTTTTGTGACAACTTTCTCTTTCATACTCACATTATCTTTGTACCTTCTCTCTATTGCTTTGGTTTTTGTGCCACTACCTCATTTCCTTTGTAAAATTTTGGTTGTCACAAAAGTTGTCACATATATGGATGTTCAAATAACAAACTCTTATGTTAAACCCAACCCTCAATACGGATAAGATACGACAATTTACAATTTTCAACAGGTATAAATAAAATACTTATATTTTGATTTAGGGATAGAATATATTCAATTTTAGAGACACATTTTTTATTAGGGATAGAGTATATTCATTTTCAGGGACACATTTTTAGTTAAATAAATACTTATATTTTGAGATGGCGAGAGTAATCATTTTGTTATTCTAATCACTATCCTAAATGCATCTATTAGTATTTTTTTGGCTTAATTGCATGTTTGATCCCTTATGTTTATTTTAGTTTTTAAGTTGGTCCCTTACGTTTTAAAAGTTTCAAGTTGGTCCAAAACGTTACTCACGTTAGAATAAGTTAGTCCATTTCGTCACTTAACGTTTAAAGATTTGAGTTGACAATATGGGTGATAGAACCTTAA
>Ga0315914_1000726_pt1 | contig 44392 bp, 25 predicted proteins | sample MpolenodulesMG_FD_203920 | JGI IMG/M metagenome (GOLD analysis project Ga0315914, IMG submission 203920) | Medicago polymorpha root nodule microbial communities from Los Angeles, California, United States - elongated nodules | ecosystem: Host-associated > Plants > Roots > Nodule | place: USA... | reverse complement strand
ATTTCATTGGATTTACAAAACAGACATTTAAGATTTCAATGGATTTTATTGGATTTATAACTCAAACTTTTAGGATTTCAAATGACTCACTTGGCATCATCAATAACCCTTTTATTTATAACTCGATCAGGAGGTACAACAACTCAATAGTTTCATCCATGGTTCAAGCTATATAACTATCTTTGTCTTTCCCCTTTCTCTGGTATTTTTTTGTTGTGAATCCCCCATTTGATCGGTAATATATATAAGAAACTATTTATTTCACAATAGCAATATTGATGTTCCCTAAATAATCATTATAAACAAATAAAATAAATGAAAAAATTGTCTGAAGAAAAAATAACAACAAATTATAAAGTGTTAAAAAAAATAACAAATCGTAAAGAAGAAAAATAATAACAATGGATTCTTTCCTAAAAATAAATGAATTGTTTGAAAAATTCAACGAAAGCTACATAAGAAAAAGAAGATGATCCAGACAAAAAACCAACAAATTGAAAAAAAAAATTATCGATTAAAAAACAAGAATTTGGAAGAAAAAAAGAAAGCAAAAGACAAGAAATCATGCCAAAAGAAAAAAAAAACAAGAAATCATAAGTAATTATAGACTTTTGAAGCATTTGACAGAGAAAAAGAAGGAGAAGAAAGAAAGACATGAACAAATGACGGTAGACACAGATTTGAGAGAGAATGACAAAATCTCAAGGGTTTGTGAGATTGTTGGATGAGAGTAGTATTTATATTTTTCACTAAAAAGTCTCACAAAATCCACTTCATCCAAGAATCCATCAAAATCTATAGATTTTTAATACCAATAGACAATCCATAAGTCATGAGAAATCTCAATTGAATACCAACGGATTTTGTTGCCCTGACAAAAAAGTCATGATTGTCTTAATTGAATACCACAAAATTTGTTTACATTTTATAAAAGTCTTGATTGAATACCACTAAATTATAAAAGTACGGCTAAAATATTTCTTTAATTACTATTATTTATTTTCCTGTTTTAATGGTTAGTTATGATTCATTATATTACTCCTAAAATAAAGGAGTTGACTTTGTATTTTTCTCCTATAAAAGGAGCCCCTTTTCTTCATAATAAAACAGATCATTATCACCCATATATTTCTCTAGATGGTATCACGAGCTCTGTTAGGGATAGGGTGATACTGTAAAGCGTTCCCTAACTAGTGGGGTCCGGCGACCAATTTTTACCCGACCGATCAAACTATGGTGGACCCTAACCAAACAACCCCTACCGGAGGTCGTGGAGGCGGCGGTGCCAACAACAATACTGGCGGCGGCGCCAACAACAACGGCAGAGAAAATGGCCGCGGTGGTACCTCACTTGGTGGACATGGTAAATCCATGTCCACCACCACTCAATTTATGATAGACAACAATTTTAACGGTGAATTTGGTTACGGCACAGGTGATCCCAACAACAACCTTTTTGGGTCCGGATATGACTACCCATTTGATAATGGTTACAGTAACGCAGGAGCTCTCCAGGTTAATGTTCAGAAACTGGATGGCTCGAACTACGCTGAATGGTCCCAAACTGTATCTGCCTACAGCAAAAGATGTTTGGGATGCTGTAAAATTGTCTTACGTTGATATTAAGAGTTTCTCTCAGATTTATGATCTGAAATCAAAGTTATGGAATTTAAAGCAGAATGACATGTATGTCACTACCTACTATTATTTTTCTTGCTGGTCTTAACAAGGAACTCGATGAAGTAGAAGGTAGATTTCTTGGAAATAATCCGCTGCCAACTATCCGAGAAACTTTTTTATAAATCAGAAGGGAGGAGGCTTGACAAAGAGTGATGATGGGAAAGTCAAACTCAGCAACTGATGGTTCAACCCTTGACACAAACAACTTCAATAAAGACAGCAAGAAATATGGTAAGAAAGTTGGTAAACTATGGTGTGATCACTGCGAACGTTATTGGCACACGTGAGACTTGTTGGAAACTTCATGGAAGGTCTCCTAATGTGAAAAAGAAGGGTGAAAGTTGTGCTCTTCAAGCAACTTCTGATCAAGAGCCACAATCTTCCTCAAATGCATTTTCATTCACCAAGGAACAGCTAGACCAAATGTACAAACTCCTCGAGTCTCAAACACCTTCGTGCTCCATGGCCCAGAAAGGCAACTTCCCAGAATCAGCTCATCTTAGTGTCATTTCTAATCGTACATGGATCGTTGATTCTGGAGCCACCGATCACATGACCCGTGAATCTAGTTTATTTTCTTCACATGACCCGTGGCAGAAAAAGGTTCTATTGTTTTCCCCAAATTTGGGACATGTAACACATCTTGGATGGTTAGTAAAGAAGACAAAACAATAGAACTTTTTCCTGCCATGGCTGAAAAAGAGCCATCGTCGATCTTAATTTTGGAACTTCCTGCACATGGTTTAAATGAAGAAAATAAACTAGATTCACAGGTCATGTGATTGGTAGATCCAGAATCAACAATCCATGTATGATTAGGAATGACACTAAGATGAGCTGATTTTGGGAAGTTACCTTTTTGGGCTATGGAGCACGAAATTGTTTGAGACTCAAGGAGTTTGTACATTTGGTCTAGTTGTTCCTTGGTGAATGGAAATGCATTTGAGGAAGATATTGTGGCTCTTGATCAGAAGTTGCTTGAAGTGCACGACCTTCACCCTTCTTTTTCACATTAGAAGGCCTTCCATGAAGCTGCCAGCAAGTCCCACGTGTGTGCCAATAACGTTCGTAGGGATCACACCAGAGTTTACCATATTTCTTGCTGTTTTGAAGTTGTTTGTGACAAGGGTTGAACCATCAATTGTTGAGTTTGACTTTCCCATCATCACTTTTTGTCTAGCCTCCTCCCTTAATTTCTGAAAAAATTTCTCGGATAGTTGGTCCAAGAACTCTACCTCTTACTTCGTCGAGTTCCTTGTTGAGACCAGCAAGAAAAATAAAGACATGGTCGTTCTCCTGCATCTTAATAAACTTTGACATTGTCTTCCGTACACTTCCAGTTATAATCATAACACGGATCCAACTCTTGCCATCAGCTCATTATAGTAGGTAGTGACATCCATATCATTCTGCTTTAAATTCCATAACTTTGATTTTAGATCATAAATTTGAGAGAAACTCTTAATATCAGAGTAAGACAGTTTTACAGCATCCCAAACATCTTTTGTTGTAGGCAGATACATGTATGTTTTTCTCATACAAACCTCCATAGTATTAATAGGCCAGACAATAATGGAAGAGTTTTCAGATTTGTAATTAGGATGTGTTGCTGCAGGCACCGGAACATCACCTGTAAGAAAACCCAATTTCCCTTTGCCATCTAGAATAAGTCGAACTATTTGGGACCATTCAGCGTAGTTCAAGCCATCCAGTTTCTGAACATTAACCTGCAGAAAGTTATTTTGACCGCTACCTCCTGAGTTAAACGCTCCTGCGTTACCGTAACCACCATCAAATGGGTAGCCATAATCAGACCCAAAAAGGTTGTTTGGACTTGGGATCACCTTTGCCGTAACTGAATCCACTGTTAAAATTGTTGTTTGTCGTGAAATTGAGTGGTGGTGGTATGGTAAATCCATTTACTCTGCCGTTGTTGGCGCCGCCGTCGGTATTGTTGCTGTTAGTGCCGCCGCCTCCACGACCTCCAGTATTGTTTGGATCGGTCGGGTAAAAAAAACAAACCCACCCCACTAGTTAGGGAAAGCTTTACAGTATCACCCTAGCCCTAATAGAGCTCATGATACCATGTAGAAAAATATATGTGTGATAATGTTCAATTTCATTATGAAGAAAAGGAGCTCCTTTTATAGGAGAAAAATACAAAGTTTACTCCTTTATTTTAGGAATAATATAATGACTCATAACTAATCATTAAAACAGGAAAATAAATAATAGTTTAAGAAATATTTCAACTAAATCATTGCATGCACCCTAAATGCAAGTTAGTCTTTCTTTTAAATTTTTGCTGTTGAAATATTGTTTTTCAGTTTCTAAGATTATTCCTTTGCTGGTTTTTGGTTTCATCAGGGTAGGTAAATCTCTTTCAACATGGAAATAATTGAGTATGCATGTCGCCCTATTTTATTATCGAATGTTCTACTACATATCTTTATCATGTTTAAGCTCATGACTGCTGTGTCTTTGCCTGTAAAATTAACTTGGAAGAGTGGAAGTTATGTTGATGAGTGATTGCACAAATGACTTAGTTTATGTTTGGTCTTTGGGTAAAAATTAGAAAAAAAGTTAAAGGAAGATAATTTTTAGGGAATTGAGTTCTATACAGCTAAAATTTCTTATTTATTAGGGGGTAAATATTGCCCCACATATAGGGTAGATTTTGACCCCTTAAACATTCTTGTTATTTTCTACCTTCTCACTCTTACTCGAACCCTTCTCCTGTCTCAACTTTCAATGATATTTAGCACTGTCCTGAAGGAGGACTCGTTGGAGTCGTCTTGCAATCACTATGGACAGGCATGAACATTTGAATCTCAATAATGATGGTGAAAATTGTGATTGGTATGGTTTCATGTTACACTTGCCGTGCTGGAGATGGAAAACAATTAGAACTTTGGGAAATCCAATGCCATTGATTTTCTGCTGCATAATAACATTGCATGGAGAACAAAACTTGCAAAGTATTTTGGGATGGATCATGCAGTGAGTCCAGAAGCTCGACGGTCAACGACATGAAGGCTAAAGGATCAAACCAGCTGCGAGGATGCCACCTCCCTTGCCGGTTGAAAAGGAGAATGATTTTGTCTATTCCCCCTCTACACTTTAGAGGGAAATAACACCCATGAATGATTACACAGTTAAATAAACAATGTAATGAACACAGTGGAACAAATTGGGACTGGAAAAGAACCTGTTGTAGGAGTACCATTATAAATTGTGCAAGTGAGGTAAGTATTAGAGTTTGAGTTGGGCCTAAATCAACTCTACAAAATTGGCTTGTAAGATGATGACTGACAATCACTTATAAACACATTTTCAGACTATATCTTATCCAGTGTGAGACTTTTAACACACTCCCTTCACACTCAAGATTGGATATCTGGAGCATGACCCAAGTAGTCTGATAGTTGTGACCTAGTAGCGGGTGGCCCAATAGATTGTGGATAAGATCTGATGCCATCTTATAAAAACATTTTTAGGTCATATCTCATCCAATGTGACACTCTTAACACACATACCCTTATGTCCAGGACTGACCATCTAGAGCGTGACCAGAGGGTCTGATAGTGGTGACCCGATAGCAGATAGTCTAAAAAATCTTGGATAAGCAGTGATACCATATTAGAATTTGGGTTGGGCCTAACTCAACCTACAAAACTGACTTGTAAGGGAAGAACTGCCCACGAATTGTAAACACATTTTTAGGCCACTTCTAATCCAATATCAAAACATTATTTTTGGATTAAGGTTTGCAAGTCTAAGCTTCAAGACAAGATATAGGCAAAACTCAAATTTACAATTGGATCCAACGGAAAATCAAACAAGAAGCTTTTTCAATTTTTCTTTTTGACTGGATGATAGGGGCCTCCCAACTGAAAAACAAACAAGTCATAATTTGAGTGTTGGAGTGTCATTATAGATACTACTGTTAATTAGAGAAGCAGCTTGAACATTGAGTTTTGTGCAGAACGCAAGTGTTTTCTGTTTTAAATGCATGTCTTTACCATTGTAACACTAGGTATTAAGCTTTATGCATGCGCATCTTCATTATCATCCATTTATACTGTATTCTGAATTTGGAAATTTGTATCTGATCTGCAGGGTATTTATATTTTGTTCTAACTCAGAGATGACAATGGTGGAGTGCACATTGGACTAAATGCATATTTGGATTGATGCGGAATCAGTGTTCTACCGTAATTTTAGCAAAGGCTAAAACTTTAGAGCTTCAACAAAATTATGGTGGCACCGTGATTCCAAACATGTGCTAAGTTAAACGTTGAATTTATTTATCACAATCTAAAATGTAGCATCAACCAAACTCAAAGTGTCCTATTGGTTCACCAGTACCCTATAATGCAATAGATTCACTCAACCATTTGGTGATCCATTCTTGTGGGAAGTAATCCAAGTTTGCGATAGTTGATGTTTTGTAGTCTATGTGAAATCTAGCCACCTTCCTTACCATTTGGTTGCTGGCTTGATGCAAGCCAAAATTGCCTGTGGGGCGCTGCTTTTCCCATCTCTGGCTATTAAAGAAACATGTGTTTTCGAAAGTGAACTTTTGGACAGTATAAATTAGTGATTTTTCTAGATGTAGATATCCAAACAGAAAGTTTTTCCCTTACTATGGGGTATTGTATCTCGTCAAGTCCATGGAAATATTTGAATGAATGAAAATGTAAACCCTGAAATGCTGAGGCTGAGAGTCCTGCTCCTGCAATTAGCAAAATTTTAAAATGATTCTTTATTGATATTTTTTTCTGTATCATTAGTCTTTGTTAGGCAATTTCGAGGCTAAGTTGATTTTTCTGTATCATTAGTCTTTGTTAGGCAATTTCGAGAGCTAAGTTGACCAACCTAATTGGTCCAATGTGATTGATGATTTTAATTTTAAGGACTTAATTGTTTGATTCGTATGTTTAGGGACTAATATTATCAATCATATTTTACATCAATAGTTTTTTAGCTATGTCATTCTGATAGGAATAGGTTGATATCACTTAAAAGAGATGTAGATGATCTTTCCTGCAATGGTTGGTATCTATGTTATCTTCTGAAAAATACGTCTTGAAATATTATGGAGTCACCCAAGTGCTACAAAGCATATCAATTAGCACCTTTCGATAGCTTTCTACTGTTGATTTTCTTAAAGAGGATTCATGATTTTTCGTTGGTGTTTAATAATAAAAAAGAAACATATACGCCAAACACCCAAAAAATCGGATAGAGTGAGAGAGAGCCACTTTAAGGACGAGGATGATAGAAACACAAGAAAATCACCTTCTCCATGTAACATCATGAAAGTTACATCTCCCTCCTCTCCTCTCCTCCACCAGTTCTAAAACCCTATTCTGTCCGGATACACCATTCCGGACGGGCTAAAACCATGATATTTTCTACCTCCAGAATTGTGAATTCGAAGAAAACTGTGTTTTTCCAATCCTAAATGAAGTTTACAGTCAGAATCGGGGTTTTAGAAATTGTTGGGAAATAAAAGCAGCTCCCTAACATCTTCCTATGATGGTTGATGTGGCCAGGGTATGCAACATCTAACGTCTCCACGATAATGGCATAAATTGGTAGTTCAGCAAAGTCAGGGCATACCTTATGGTTAAAAAACTTTTATAAATAAATGTACTTGCACATCATTCGTAAAAGAGACCCTTACAACGGCAGTGTAGGTTGAACTCACGCTCTTGCGGAATATGGGTCAACTCTTTACATGAATTGAAAGATATAATTGAGAGATGAATGATTAAATGAATTTTTATAAGATATATTTAAAAAAATTCTAAGAACTAAAATTCATTATTAATTAAAATGATATCTGTCTTTGAAGATATTTAAATTTCGCCTTTATGGTTACAAGACTAATCTTTATAAGATAATGAATTAAAATGAATTATGAACAAAAGATAAAGCTCCAAAATGAATTCTAAAATTCAACACAATTTTCACTTAATCAACCTTAAAGAATGACCAAGCATAGTTGGACACCACATCAGATGTTATTTTATCTCGATTTGATGAGGTCAACTAAAAACACTCTTTTGTATTAGAATGACAAAACGGGTTGAACTCACCGATCTGTTAACTCTATTTTAGGCGATGTGAGTTGAAGTTTTCAACCTACTGAAAAACAGGTTGGTCACGGAGATGGGTTGCTCGCCATACCGGTAAAACCACATTTTTTTTCTATCTTTGTGTTTATTTTGTTGGTGAATTTGTGTTGTTTATTAGATAAATTTTGTGTACTTTGAGATTATGTTGGATTTAATTCAACCTAGACTATTTTGAGGTTAGTTTTATTTTTTATTTTTTATAGCAAATTTTGAGGTTATTGTTCGAACACTAATTTATTGGGTCATAGACAATATCATCTTTGATTTAGATATTTTGAAGGTGAGAAAAACACAAGGAAAATGGGGTTAAGTTGTGATGGCTTTTTCAATGATTTTTTGTAAGTGTTTGTAAAACTAATCAGAGTTTGAAGTAGGAAATAGAGTTTTGTGTAGAGTCTGAAACATAGTAAGTATGACAGAGAGGGCGGGGGGGACCGAGAGCAGTCTAATCTCATTGCATTTTCAAGAGATTTTCACTATAATCACTTCTAAGAGTAGTCCAAAGATAATATATGTGCGTGCGTGTGGGCGTGTGTGTTGTACAACTATTTTATGACAATTTTATCTCTCATACTCACATCGTGTTTTTACTTTCTCTCTCAATTGTTTTGGTTTTTGTATCAATACATAATTTTCTTTGTATATCTTTGGTTGTTATATAAGTTATCCCACAAATAGTTGTTCAAATAGCATATCTCACTTAGGAATCAGAATGAATTCTAAAAATATGATAAAATACTAACAATTTAAGAATTTTGCTCTTTACCCAACAAAATTCACTCGCACCCAATTGATTTGACTATTATACCCGTGTGTGAGTTAATTCACACACCTTATAAGGCTCTGCATGACTTAAGCCATATAACAGCAGAACAGAAACAAACAACTTCACTTTTCTTTTCATCCAAAAATCGATATTTTTCCCTCCAAGTGCGAATTTCACAAAACTCAAGTAAATCATCATCAAATCACGCAATTGAACAAGTAAGAGTTGCTTATTCTACTTTATTGCTTTATTGTTGTTGAAATTTGTGATTTTTTGAAGAAATTTGACATTTTTAGGTTTTTAGAAATTTGGCTTGCATGTTAGTTTTATGGATTGTTAGTGATAAATTAAGTTAGAAATTGTAGTTTAGATGTTGTTTAGAGTACAATGTGGTAGTTTATGGTTTAGAAATTGTTAGATTTCTTAGTTGTTTGAAAATTGCACTTTATGCGTTTGGTAAAATGTCTCAATGAATTAAGTTATGAATTTTTTAGGTTTTTTATGACATTTTTTCAGATTTGAATGTAATCCTATTACATTTGCGCTTTTTGGTGTTTTTATGACATTTTTCGTTATTTTATTCCGTTATTTTTCGTAATTTAATTACGAGTGAATGCTTGATTGAATGAATGCTTGAATGAATGATGAAAAATATATGCAATTGACTGAATGAATGAATGAAGGAATGAAAAATTTAGGGAAAATAGAGGTCTCTGGCAGTTCTGGCTTGCTGCACAGATTGGCGTGAGTTAACTCACACAGTGTTTTACACTTGTGTGACTTAAGTCACGTTGCTTCACTTAACTAACGCAGAAATTTACACATGCGTTAGTTAACTTACGCAGAGGTATTTTAGTCAGTTTAGTTGGGTGGAAGCAAAACTTGTTTGGAGATGAGAAGAATTCACAATTTAATTGAATAAAAAATTGAGTATGGCTCACTAAAGAACCCTTTTGGGTCGTCGGTGCATAGGTCTAGGCTTTGCCAATTTCTACACCTCTTTCTTTTTCTAGATTGACCGATTTCTACAATTCTAAGCACTAGTGTTTGCGTTTGTGAGAATTTGAGGGATAAAGACACCGCCCCAGTAATTTCTGAAGTGAAAGGAATCTAAACTTCAAAGTGACGTACCTCAAATTGAAATCAAAAAAAGTTTGTGTGAATAGACTTCCAAAGTGGAAGCAATAATTGTCATATATCTAGTCCTTCAATTTCATTCAGTTAATCTAGCTACATGAAAATGACCCAAACTAGTCCAAACAATTTTCAAAGTTTCAAAAAATCACCCATAGATTAAACCTTGACCTCTTAGAAATAAAGGATTTAGCATAGGAAAGTTCTAAATGGACCAATCCACATAACCATAATGCACTATGACTTAGGGATATATATTATAAATAATGCTAGCTTGTGTTAAAATCTTCAACAACAACCATTGGAATCATCATTCAAAATATTGAAACTAACTCAAAATATAGTGCTTTTATAACTCCCATACTTTGGGACTAACTAGGACACTTCACAAGGGGTTGGGGCCACTTTTTCAAATATTTGAAGTCACTTCTAAGGTATTGCATGTAAGAGGTTGATTTTGACAGCATTCATTATCATATGAAATTTATTCCTTTATTTTTTTGGTTTTTATTTTGCGGCTGATTTAACCAATTTGCAATCAAACGCGGTTTCTGATTTTGGCGCAAGTCTTTGAATAGGGTACATCAAAATTGATTATACCATTGATTATTTTTGCAATGATTTTATACTGAATTCAGAAAGATTCCACATGAGATTTGTCTATGAAAAATCTCAAAAAACATTATTCTTGAAGAAAAAAAATCATTAAGTAATAATTTACTTAAACTTTATTATAAAAAATTTAATAAGACCATTGCCTTCTAGATGGATAAATTCGGACAAAACATTGTCATTTTTATGTAATAAGATTATTCTTTTTACAAGTTTTAACGTTGTTGCATATTCATTTTTGTTGTTATACCCAAAAAATTGTGTATTTTTAAATGAATTTGATTCTTAGGAAATTATATGTGGGGTTAAAAGTAGCTCTCAAATGATATCTTTGATGTGAATATCTCTGGGCCATATGGCATGCAAATTGTTCAACTTCTCTCAATGTTAGTGAAGGTTGTATCTACAAAAAATTGAATTATGCTCTTCTCCCAATTATTTTTGCTCGCTTCCAACTGAAAAGATGTAATTGCCCTAGCGTGAGTTAAGTCACATATAATTAACACTAGCGTGAGTTAACTCACGCAGATGTTTTTTCAGAAGTTTAGTTGGGAATGAGCAAAACGGGTTGGGAGAAGAGAAAAATTTCAAAAAAAATGCTATGACCGATTCTTTTTACAATAATAATATATCCTCAAATTAAACAAAGACAAACCAATGATCATTGAGTTTTTGTTATTTGAGAACGTGCATTTCTTTTATCAAGGAGACCGTGTATTCTCTTTTGGTATTTTATTTCGCTTGATATAAGACACTTGTTTTGTTATATTCTCGTTTTTCAAAACAACAATGTTATGTCAAGTGAAATAAAACACCATGAAAGGATCACAATGAGAAAATTAACCAATGGTTAATCAGAGGCAGAAAGTAAGAAAAGTTGGTTGAAAATGTTGTCGTCAAATAAATAGTGGTAAGTGGAATACACTTTGTGACCAATTTGTGGTAGCCTTTTTTGAGAGGTTAAGCATTTCTCATCATTTGCTAAAAAAAAAAACATTTTTCATCACTAAAATGTACCAAAAACATACCATTAAGAAGTTTTTCTTCAACTTATTTTAAAGAGTACTTTTAAAAAATTATTGAATAAGTTTTTCATCCTTAAAAATTTAAAAGTTCATTTTTTTTATCCCGATAAAAAAGTGTCACATTTTCCTTCGACAAAATTTTCATGCAAGTAGTATTAGTCTTTGTTGTTAATTCTTGTGATAAGCATGACCTCAAAATTTGATTTCTAAACTGAGACTTTTGTTACCTTTTTCTTGAACTTTTGAAATTTAAAAAAACACATATTTAATTTATCATTTGTAAAAAAATGATAAGCTTTTGTAGAAATAAAAAAACTATTATGTTCTAAATATTTTTGAAAAAAATATTAAAAATTGAAATGTGTAAGGATAATCAAACAACTTTAAAAGTCAACCGAGAATAAAACTACGTGCTTAAAAAATTGGTAAAGACAAAAACATGTCACTTTTTTATGAATGATGGAAAAAATTTTAAATTTTACAATTTTGTAGGGACGAAAACAAATTTATTTATTTATTTATTTAAAGAATAAATAAATAGAATTGGATATTAGGATATATCAAAATTATAGTAATGATTTCTCGTCCATCCCTTTGTTATAACGATATATCATGGTTTCATTCTCCATTTGTCAACATGTTTCTCAAGTCTATCTAGGAACTTTCCAAAAGGAACAGTTCAAGTGAAAGTATAATTTGATCTTTATTTTTTTCAAAAGGCAATGATCGCTATGTATGAAAAATTGTGTGAAAGGAACATGTTCTTGCATAACATCACTTTCATTCGTATAAGAAGCACCATATATTTGCTTCACATACTTTTCATGAACCAATTATTATATATTATGTGACATGAAAAGCACATAAACAAAAGAGATGAGTTCGACACGTATATGGCTTGATCAATTCAAAAAATGAGTGCTAATTCAGACATCGAAGGATTTTCAAATATACTTTCATGATTAACTTGTGTGTTTTTCATCAAGAGTGAGAATTGGAATCCAAAAATGGTGGGATGAATCCTATTTGGTTAATGCTTGATTCAAGTGTATTTCTTCATGTGTATTTATTTGTATAAAATTCAAAGATAAGACTCTTTTAAGGCTTTTCCGTACATATAAATTGTAACATAATCCAAAATGGAATTAATAATCACATTAAGGAATTTGAGTTTTTATTTTATTTGGAGCAATTAAGCGTCTAGGTTAAGTATTTGTCATGTGTTCTATGATATAGTGAATGTGCCTTAAAATCTCATCGTTAGTAAACATCTGCAAAATTAGTGTTGTTTTATATATTTCTGTTTTTAACATAGTTTTGAGAGAGGAGTGGGGCAAACTAGGGCTTATCAAAAGAGATAATTCTTCGGAAATAAGAGGTTAGTAGTACTTTTGAGCTATTATCTAGGGTTGGGAAACAATCTAAATACTTTGGTGAATGAAATCATTAAGTCTTTTCATTAAGGGTAGAGACTAGTAAAATGATAGAAATTAAGGTTTATTGTTAAAGGGTAATTTATTGTAACTCTTGTATTTCTTTGTAAGAACTCTTTAATAGTAGATTTGAGAGTTGCTCCTCCCCAAAAATAGGTAAAATTTGGACCAAACTGAATAAAAAAATATCATTGTGTTCTTCTTCTCATTTATCCTATTATTGTATGTGATTTGTTCAAGCATCTTGGTTATTGGTTGTTGTTAGTTTTGCTCTACACACAATAGTATTGTTGTAATTAGAGGAAGAGATGGATTAGAGGAAATTGGAGAAACTCAAATGGTGGTGACATGTCGAAGTACAAGTTCTTCAAATTATTAAGTCACTTGATCAAGAAAAAAACCTTGGAACAAGGTAATAATTAGGTTTAACATTGAAGGCTAATTGTTTGTAACCTGTGTAATATTCCTTAAACCAAAGAGTTGAGATTGGACACAGAATCATTACCATATTAATGAAAATTGTTTTGGGAATTAGAAGAAGGCATGGTAAATTTTGTTTTGAGAGTGTAGAAAATAAAGTTGGAAGATTGGTGATAACAAAAATTCAAAGAGCGTTATGTTAATAAACAACTGATTGGGCTCAAGTGGTTAATACGATCTCCTATGATGAATTGTTCAAAAAAATTAATAACTCTTGATCAGACTTTACTTATTTTCTAACTGAACTCCCGATTGCTAGAGGCTCATTCCTTTAAGCACCGAAGCGTTAGCACCGTGAAGAAAAAAACATTTCATCAAGAAGTTTAAAAGAGCATAACAAGTAAGAAAAAGTGGATATGATAAATTGATTGTCTGTTCATGAGTGAACTCTGCTCTTAATTTGGGAAGTCGATAAGGTAAGTCTTAGTTGAAGGGTATCATCACATATTGGTGGAATCAACCATTATAAGGGAGATAGAAGGATTACTGCAACTAGTTTTTCCTATAGATTACAATGAGACGTTATAATTTAACTACCTTGCATCACCCTATCTCCAAATACACGAATTTCTAAAATGTTGAAGGAGGACAATTGTTTACACCCAAAAATAGTTTAAACATAACACATCACTTTCCTCCTCTTCTTCTTTTTGTCAAGTAATTTAGTGGGTAGAAATTCACTACGTGCATCGCCCATTGCACCAAGGAATTGTTCTATCATTAGTGTAAATATTTCACTTCTTTAGATGTCCAAGCATCATACGACACTATACAATTAAAGCATGGTGTTTACGTATGTTAATATGTTTGCTTGCTAAAATAACAATTTCTCTTTTATAAATTTGAGAGCTTTTGGGAAATAAAAACAAGATCAAAAGAAAAAGACATCGTGATGATTTGTGTAACTAAGTGCTCTAGCACCTCCCACAAGCCACACCACACATCATATACTGTCCAAAACAAAACCGCGTTGGCGTTGGCATGCCTTCTTAGACCCAAATTTAAAGAACCACAAGATATAGATGCATGAAAGAAGCCCTATCATATATTAAAAAATGTATAAGACAAGTTGATAACTATAGTGTGGATGAAATTTAAAACGAGGAGGGGACAAATTTAAAAACTATATGCTACTAGTATAAAAAAATCATTTGCTATGCTTATTTTTAATGCATTAAAAGTTAAATCAGAGAGGCATGCATAACATTTCTTAAATTTTAGTCTAGTCCCCTGAATAATTTTTGGCAAAATTACACATATGGTACCTTAATTTAATTCCAGATAACGTTTTAGTTATTTATCTTTTTTTATTGCATTTTTTCCCTTTTAGTTTATTTGTATATGAATTTTCAAACTTCAAATTCATGGTTTTATTTTTCTTTGGCTTCTTAGATGATAGTATATAATAGAGTGTAAATTTTTTAATACATAATTAATAAAGTTTTATCAAAAGTAAGTTGTAGATATACATAAAATTATATATGATGGTAGTTTATACAAATTTTTTTAAAATGTATATTCTCAATATTTATATACTATAACGTGATCATTTTTCTCCTTCATAAATACTAATGGTATCACTTGTTTAAAGGACATACAATTTCATTGTCAATTTTACACATACATTTTATAAGAATCCATTAATTTGTCGTGCCATCCTCATCTTATACATGTAAATTGTAACGTAATAAACATTTTTTTTAGGTAATAATAAAGAGACCAAGAAAGTTGGGCCAAAAAATAAAAGCTAAATTTGCATTGTGACAAGTCATATTCAAATTCCAATTAAAAGAGATATCCAGCGGATATGACAAAACAATCGATAAGGATCTACAACAAAGCTTATTTCAGGTTTAGGCCAGACATTTTTTTTCCTTATATAGATGACCTAAAACTATTTAAAAAAAACTATTTAACAAAAATAGGTACGATTTTAAAGAAAACTTTTAAGCCTATCAGATCAATCTACTTAAGTAAATATGAATAGTTTTTTCGTTATTCTTATTATATTAGACTTTGTACTATATTACACATTTTTATTTATTTTCTTTACTAAAAAACATTTTCATCAAACTGAGCATATTTACATCAATAGGCTCTCATATAATGTCATACTCATTAAATTTGATTTTAAATCTCAAAATAAAACTTAATCTCATTGGTCATGAAAAATATATTTAAGTAAACTTCATCTCATACACAGGCTTTCATAAAACATCACACCTACCTACCTATTTTTGGTTGGATGACAACATACATATTTTCGCATCCCAAGACTACTTTAACATAAAAATATAAAAGCTCCAATTTATAATTGTGAACAAACACAAAGTGGATAATGTATTTGTAAAAACAAACGGGTCATAAGATAGATAAAATGTCAAACTTGAGTCTTGAATTTTTTATGGTCATGCTAAACTTAGCCAATGTTTAGATACACATTTGCCATAACAATAACACGTTCCAATGCACTCTCACCGCTTAAAATCTGAAGTTACTATATACAGCTTCTACGTTACAGTAATTTTAAACATAATTTTAAATAAATCAGACGCCAATTTAAACAGATCATTAATCTTACGATACCTAACTCTGAATAATCTATTTTCACCCCTAAAACTATGTGATCAACATGCCTTTAGGATTTGATCCTCTAAACAAAATTTGCCTTAGGGCTACGCTAGATAGAATCTATGGAAAAATTAAATAAAGATAATAACAAAATATTATTAATAATAATTAATAAAAAAATAGGGTTAAATATGTTTTTGGTCCCTATAAATATACCAACCTTTTCGTTTTAGTCCCTCTAAAATTTTCCTTCAACTTTTAGTCCCTATAAAATTTTCAATCACTACTTTTGGTCCCTATTTTTAAGTTAATTTTATTATTTTTTTTTTTTAATGAAATTGTGCAGAAATGTGTAAAATATTGTAAAAATATTTCCCAAAAAAAATTAGAATTTTTTTAACCATAAAAAATATAAAAATTCATATTAAATTCATGTTTTGTTAAAAAATTCTAATTTTTTTGGAGAGATTCTTGTAATATTATGAATTTTTCTACAAAATTTTATTCAAAAATATGAATTCTATATATGAGTTTACTTTAAAAGAGGGACCAAAAGTGAAGATGAAATTTTTTTGAAAGACTACAAGTTAAAGAAAATTTTTAAAAGGATTAAAACGAAAAATTGACATATTTATAAGGATCAAAAACATATTTAACCTAAAAAAGAAATATAAACACAGGAAAAAAAAAAACTATATAAACCGACTCCCGCTATAATATTAAGCAAATCACAAACACATTACAACAACAAACAAACCCTTCTAGACTCTTTCTCTTCTCGCACACTCATTTCATGGATTCCTCCAATCGCTCCCCCAATCGCTCCTCCAATCGCTCCCCCGTCATCATCATCGGCGCCGGAATCTCCGGTAACTTCCGCCACCACACCATTCACATCTCCACTTCACAACCACCGCAACGCGTTTCTCAATTATTCATTTCTCTATCTCTTTATGATTTCTCTCTTTTCTCTGATTTGAAGGTATATCCGCGGCGAAGGTATTAGCCGAGAACGGTGTAAAAGACATAGTGATCCTTGAAGCGTCAGACCGAATCGGCGGCAGGATCCATAAGGAATGTTTCGGTGGCGTGTCGGTGGAGCTCGGTGCCGGTTGGATCGCTGGTGTTGGAGGTCGTGAAGCTAATCCTGTTTGGGAACTTGCTGTTCAACATAATCTCAAAACTTGCTTTTCTGATTATAGCAATGCTCGCTTCAACATCTATGATCAAAGGTTCGTAAAATTCATCACATTCGTTTTTTTTATTCAATTTTCATTTTTTTTTAGGGTTTTTCTTTACAAAATAGTTAGTTAGGGTTACGATTCGTAGTGTAGACGACGTCGTTTCGCTCAGTGCTGTATTCGTTTACGGTTATGACCCTTAATATTGACGACGTCGTTTTGCTCTGTTTTACGATTTATCGATTTTTTGCAGGCTTGCAGCGATAACTGAGAAGTCTCATTTTAACGAACGAAATTCCACAAAGAAAAAATAAGTTCATTTTTCCTAATTTTTATTCAACATGTTTTCTTCTTTTAATTTTAGCTGAAACGAAGTCGTTTGGTTCTTTGCTCTGTTTTATGATTTTAAATCGAAAAGTAGCTGCGGCACCGACCGAAGGTGTTTCCGACATTAAGCATGTATTTGTGTCTGACACCAACACGACACTAAACACCGATAACTAAGTTATTTCCTCAAATCATTATCGCTATCGACATTTTGTATTTGAGTTTGTGTTAGTGTTTTATATTGCACGGGTAACTGAGAAATTTCTTTTAACAGCCAAAATTTCTAATAAAATAAAACCGTTTTATTCTCTACTTTTTTTTTCTTTTCTGATTTTACGTTTTTAGTTGCTCTGTTTTGTGATTTTGGAGTGCTGAGAATATTTTTGTTCTGGTGGTTGCAATGTAGTGGAAAGTTAATTCCAAGTGGAATCGCTGCTGACTCATACAAAAAAGCAGTTGACTCTGCGATTCAGAAATTGAGAAATGAAGAAGAAGGAGAAGAAGATGATGAAGCCAATGATGATGGCAACAAAGTAACGAAACCGTCTTTGTAAGTGCAAATTCTTTTCATGTCGTTTTCAGCCGTTAAAACGATTTTGTTATGTGTTGCGTTCTGTTGTGACTCTTTAATCATATCTTCAATTATTTCTTTTTTGAAATGTTTACTTTTACTTTTAGCTTTTTTTGTTTCTTTATGTTGTTAATTAATTTTTTTTTCTTTGTTACTATTTTAGGACGCCTAAGACGCCAGTAGAACTCGCCATTGATTTCATTCTGCATGATTTTGAAATGGCAGGTAAGTGGTGTATTGTTTAATTATCACTCTTAATTTGCGGAATCAAGCTAACCTCACATTATCACTTTTCAGCATAGTTTTGTTTTCATCAAATATATTTTACTTATTTTTTGGTCAAACTCTGAATTAGCATAGTGTTGTTTCCATTGAAATTGAAGTCAACTTCAAAAAGAATTATCGAGCTATTGTAAGACAAGTTCGATTATAATTTTGCAATTTTAAAATTATGTTTGTATATCCATAATTTGATTGACCGGATAAGGCCCACCATTTCAATGATAATTTGGATATTTACTAAAAAAAATGAAAAAGTTCAAAATTTGTATTTATGGATTTGTAATACAGTAGTCAGAAATTGAAAATTGGATTATTTAAGAAAAAGGAAGAAGTAGGATAACTTTTTAGGGACCATTGTGATTGTGTGTATGATTTGTTCACTTGTTAAATTTGTATACATTTTTTGTCTCTGTTCTAAAATTGGAGATTAATTATCTTTGAAAAACTTTAAGCAGAAGTGGAACCAATATCTACATATGTAGATTTTGGGGAAAGAGAATTTTTGGTTGCGGATGAAAGAGGTTACGATTACTTGCTATACAAAATGGCCGAAGACTTTCTCTTCACATCGGAGGGTAGAATCTTGGATGATCGTCTCAAACTCAATAAGGTACATTTCTTTGTAATAATAAATACCTTTCTTTGATTGAGATTTTTACTCTGTTAAAAAAGGATTATTTTGTTGGCCCCTACCTTTTTATGTGTCAGTACCCTGTTGGCTTGTCTGTTTGCTTCACCATTTAGCTCGTGAAAAAATATCTGTCTTTATTTGCTCTCTGTTTTTTTTTTTCCCTTTTGCTGTTTTGTTATCTTTTTTCACTGTCTGTTGCTTCAGCTCAATTGAGGCAATGTTAAAACTCCATAAAATTCATATTGATCCCATCAAATTTAGATCAAAATCATAAGATTTGGTGTGAAGCTATGTTAACTTAAATCAATAAAAAAAAATGTTGAATAGTGTAGGTTAAAGAATTTGTTGTTAATATTATTTCAATATAATTGCGAATATGATAGGAAAACAACAAAAAAAAACATTGATCTTTTTTGTCAACCCCAATACGTTTCGTGAAGTTTTTGAGTACTTTTATTTTAAGGATAAGTAGAGATGACTTTTTAATTCATACAATAAAATATAAATACTGAAGTTGCTTATTTTGTTACCTCCAATTGATATGTCGTACAATTTTAAGTCCTTACATAGCCATGACAAAAACTTTCAGGCCTATAGAGAAACATTCAGCACTATTTATTAAAAACAATGACAATAACTTTTAGGCGTATATTAAATATATTCAGAAATGTTTTTCTCATACCTCACAAAGGAAAAATACAGAATATATAATGTGAATAAAAAAAGTCAGCGTTAAAATATATTTGACCATACCACTTTCTTCAATTAAATAATAGGCAGACTTATTTGGTTGAAGGGTCAATGTGTAAAATATAATTTCAAGTTATGATCAGCTGCCATGTATGTGGGAAAAAATATTCTTTAATATTTTGAGTTAAGAAAACTTCTACGTGTACAAACAATTTAAGCATAAAAGATTTGAATGATTTTTTAATTTGAGCATATTATCAATGGTTTTTCTCATGACACAATTTTCTGATTCTTATTTGTTTCTTCTCTAATTCTCTTCTTAAGCTCTCTTTGTTTCTTCCCTAAAAGAGAGAAAATAAATTAAATTTATATTTTTTGTATTATATTGCCCTGATCAAATGTTGTATTATATTTTCAGTTAAAATATTGGGCCAGTAAGAAGTTTTTATAGGGATTTATTTAATTTGCAAAATAAATAAATTATAAAATTTTAATAAATGACATTTCACTTGACATTGAATTAACTAATTTTGACCTATTATAAAGTCGTTATTGTTGTATACAATAAAATAATGGAGACTTATCTTTCAACCCCAAATCTGCAAGCATGTGAAACATAAATAAATAAATAAAAATCCGTTCAAAAAGTCTGTCCAATTTTATTTTATTTTATAAGAAAAAGTCTGTCCTAATTCCTATTCTTAAATTTGTACGTGGGGGTACATATGTACAGCTGTTGTTGCATTTGCATACATATTCACGTTTTTCTGAATACAGTTTACTATATACTTCCAATGTTTTAGATGACTTATTTGACAATATTCACTATTGTTTTCGTGTACTTTGACTATATTTTTTTTAAATAATATCATATAAGATGTTATTGAATTTGTCTTAATGAATATTTTTAAAATATTAAATTTTTATAATTTTTTTCTATTAAATACTTCTTCTGAGCATTATTATAAACAAAAATCAACTTTTTAGATTCATTCAATAAATGATGTATTTGATATATATTATTGACTAATAGCGTGTTTGTTGAAGCGGTGGGGATGAGAAAAAAACGCTTTTGCAATGATGCTACTTTTTGTAACTTCTCAATTTTCACAATGAAAACGCCTTGTAACGCTAGAATTTTCAATTGGTTGGGATTCCAAACACATACTAAATACATTATTTATTGAATGAACAATAAAAAATTAATTTTTACTTATAATAATGTGATCAAAGGGAGTAATTAAAAATAACAAATATGCACTAATATGTATGATAGAGTCAATTATATCACTTCATATATAAGACAAAGGGAGTAATATTACTTGAAATCATTTTAGTTATCATTTCAACGTTTGAATACTAGTAAGCAGGTCGATCTCACGATGTGTTTGACTATCTGCTGCATATACTCAATCAATGGTTACAGTGTTACATCAAATTCCGAAACATTTTAGAGGACCTATAGTACAGGCAAAATTTGACCCACAATTAATATCATCTATCTCAATCCATTTTAAGGCCTTTTACTCATAAATCAGTAGGTCCCAAAGTTCCAATTTCAGTTACCAGTACACTATTTGAATTGACGCAATTCCAATAATCTATGGTGATATGTCATTTCAAATAAAATAACAACAGGAAAGAATTGAGTCTTGTCAATTTCCCCATTCATATATTGGGTCATAGTAGCTCAGTTGCTCGAAGATTAGAAAACCAATGAATTGTTATTGATTATACAACACATAAATTATGGATTGATGTAACATATAAATTGTTCCGAAGGAGTGTATTTATAAGTTTAAAGCCTTAAGAACAACTCATGGGGTTTTTATATATTAAATTTTTAATTACATAAAAATAATTTTTTTTAATGACTTGAATATAAACATTGATATATTTTTAGTACTCCCTGACACATAAAAATAATGATAACTTAGATAATCCAGAAGTTCTAGCTCAACTGGCAAAATGTCGAAATTGTTAGACCGGATGTCATGACCAGGGTTCGAACCCCGGTACCTCCACTTGTGTGTGTGAGTTTATAATGACTTTGTCATTTCGTCTATGTATCAAAAAAAAATATAATAACTTAAATAACAATTTATTTATTTACCTTTAATTTATTTTGTTAAAATAATTACCATTTTATTTTCTTAAAACAACTAAAGTTTGAAAAAAAATGAAAAAGTTTGTCCATTTTCCTTCATTATTCAAAAAACTCCAATAAATCTGCAACAGGGTCGTACTCGAAGTCCACCCAAGTTCCTCTGTAATAGTAAATCTTTCCTTGAATTCAGTGGTTGATTTCAAGGGTTGACTGCTCAGATTCTCATGAGATATTATTGTTTTGGACTTTGTTTTACTCTTACTTTTCCATTTGACTGCAATTGTTTTTGTCCTGTTCATTTTACTAGGCAGTAGAAACTTCATCACCGGAGAATTTTGAGCTGAACTATGTTTTTTTGCATGGAATTATACAGGTCGTCCGGGAATTGCAACATTCAAGAAGTGGTGTTACGGTGATCACGGAAGATGGTTGCGTTTACAAAGCCAATTATGTGATTCTGTCTGTTAGCATTGGTGTTCTCCAAAGTGACCTACTTGCCTTCAATCCACCCTTACCAGTACGTTTTCTCAATACATATTCTTCTCCTTTATTTACTCTAAGGAGCCCCGTGTAATCAAGCAAGCTAGCCGTAGAATATTGTATGATGTGGGGTACATTTATTGGTCCCGGATATGTGGACACCTCGTGCTTCTCACGCTGATATTTTTTAAGCTCATTCATTAATTGGAGAACTTGTCACCAACATGGTGAAAATGGGGGTAACACATGGGTGACATAGAGTTGGGTGAAATTGGTCAATCACAATATCACAATGCTTGTGTAGCATTGTGACATTGTGATTGGTCAATGTCACCAATGTCACTTAACTCTATGTCACCCAAGTGTTATATGTGAAAATGAAATCTGTTGGTGTGGTTCTTTCTGTCTATAATACGGGTCCCTACAGCAGGAATTTCCCTTTTGTGGCCCCCTAGTCTTAAATATTATTGGTTGGGAATGTAAAGAAATGTAGGGATAGCTAGGTTTTGTACTATTAAATTTAGCTCTCTGGTTGATGACGCTAGAAAGTAGATTTTCGAGGTGTTCTCTTATGCATAAACCAGGGATGGCATGATCCACGGTATCAGTGATCCATAGTCTCATTGTTGATGTCTATTAGCCCTCTTGGTTAGGTTGACACGTGGACAGAAGAGTACACTAGCTTAATTGGTCAATTTACATAACTGCATTATGTGTTCTTTCGAATAATGTTACTTATACCTTACAATTGTACAATTGTTGACATGATTGCATTCTAATTTAATAAAAAAAATCAATTTAAACATTAGCTAATTAGAGTGAAAAATGCAGCTAAGTACAACAGTGATGTTTCCTTTGTCATTTGTAGTGTAGCTAATCTTGAATATCTGGCAATATTTTATTTTGTTGATGACTAATCCATACTCGTGATTTTTGAGAAGCCTGGATAAGGACTAATGCTCTGCCACTAGTTAAAACTTAACAAAAATATAAATATGACCTAAACCACGTAATGAGGGGTAGGAGAACCAACCTGTTGTTACATGTTATTCATCTAGGCTAAGTCATGGTACATAATTACATGGCACTGATTTGCTAAGGTCTAAAGGACTTGTTGCATGACCTCTTATATCTTAATAATTATTAATTTTAAGTTGTACAAGATATTCATATGAACACGTAATGTACTTGATCAAATGTATGGAATTACCAATGATATGAGGTCATCAAATTAAACAATTATGGGATTATTATATATCATTGAAGTTATTTGTCTTTTCCATGAACTTATTTGTGTTTTAGTCGTATAATCATCCCTTGAGTGATGTTATTATTAGTTAATATATTTTGTCTTGTTAAGCGATGTATACTTGTCTGATTCAATAATTCCATGATGAATAAAATAATGAAACAGAGGTGGAAATTGGAAGCCATTGAGAAATGTGATGTAATGGTGTACACCAAGATCTTTCTGAAGTTTCCGTATAGGTTTTGGCCATGTGGACCCGAAAAGGAATTCTTCATCTATGCTCACGAGAGGAGAGGCTATTACACATTTTGGCAGGTTTGTTTGAAATTTTCCTTATTGGTTGTCAGTTCTTTTTTTAGGATGTGTTTTCTTTTTGTTTTGTTTCATTTCTTTACCAGTTTGAAGAAATTTTATTTTTCTCATTAGGGTGAACAGAGAATTAATTTAGCTTTAGGTTACCTATTTAAAAAAAACAATTTTATGTGAAGTTCTATGGGAAAAGAGTTGAGTTTGAAAGGGAATTACAATCTCTAAGAATGTATTTGGATGACTACTATCTAGTTTGTATTTTGGATTTTTTGAAATTTGAAATTTTTGAAAGAATAACATGATAAAAGACCATATAAAATTTCAATCACACTTTCTTCCTCTCTCCCCCATCCAAAACATTCATTTGCAGTGTCATTGATACTCACTCGGTCACGTTTAGTCAAATCATCGATGTTGATACGACTATTGTGTCATAACGCGATCCTGGGGATCATCTCGTTGAACTAAGATCTACTACGTTTGACATCGAATCTTAAGACATTAGATACATGTATTTTCTCACTTATATGCTACTTTTTCATCTAATATTGTGAAACGTCTAACACACTTGACACACCAATAACTTTGCTTTCAAACAAAAAAATAGAATAATTGCTATGCTGTCAATTTTGTTTCTCGTCATGGTACTTGCCGCTTACCTAACCTTACGGATCAAGTTGAACATTTGCATCTTGCTTTTAGATGATTTAAAGAGTATAAACTAAAAGTAATGATTGTCTTGCTTACTAATGGTTAAAAATATAATAAAAACGATTGTCCTGATGCTATGGATTTAAATACTACGTTTTCATTGTTTATGTGCTGTGCATGTGAGTCACATGCTTCATCTTAATCTTCTGCTGGCAATAGAATTTGCGGTGTATCTTGATTTTTGATGAAGTAGCTTAAATAAACTTATCAAGCTATAATAATTAATTCAAAATTGTGGCTTTTGTTTGTATCCCCTTATTGGGGCTAAACACTAAGGTCAAACATTAAATACTTGTCATATATGATTAACAAATTCTCTGTTTACCATCTGTGAAATGGAAGTTTCTTGTTTAAGTCCTAGTGCGCTCATTATAAATTGAACATAATCAATCTTACTACATTTTTTCAAATCTGAGTTAATTATCAGTTGAATTTCATGATGAGTTTTTAACAATTAGGTACAATTCCATAGCATTTGTATATTTTGTTCTTGTCCGGTACAACTCCATATAGCCGAAGACTAAAATTGATAAAAACCAGTTTTATTTATATGGAGGAATAGATTTAGCTGTATTCTCCCTCCCTGATTTATGCAAGCTGGCCTAGATATTTATTTATTTATATTTTGGAGTTGTAATTTTGACCTTTTTAGGCACACATGATAATAAATCCTGATCAGCTACACCTATTGCCATTTGTCTTGTATTGATAATATTAATTATTTTCTAGGAAGGATAACAAAGATATAGTATTTTTTCCTCTTACTACTGTTAGCAAATATATTAAATGATTCATTTTCTTTCTGTGATGTTGTAATGTTGATATTCCTTGGAGTTTTCTGAGTAAATTTCGTAATGCGAGCTGCTCCTTGATTGTTTTCTTATTTCATATGGAAGATTATGTAACCTAACATATTTTAAACTATAGTATAATATTATTATAAGTTGGAGTAAATTGAATTATACAGCACTGTAGAAATTTGGTGCAGGATATCCATTTCCATTCTTGCCAATACACAAACCCTATGCAATAATGCATTTACTTTGGATCTAAACTTATGTGTTGTATATGAAAATAATTGAATTCAGAATCAAGTAAGAACATTGGTGATTGTATTGTCTAGTCCTTTTGCTTATTCATCCAACACAGAAACATAATATTGTAATTGTATAGGATCTCTTTGCTTACTCATCCAAATCACTTATCTGCTGATTTGTTTGTTACCAGCACATGGATAATGCATATCCTGGCTCCAATATCTTAGTCGTGACATTGACTAATGGGGAATCAAAACGCGTGGAAGCTCAATCCGATGAAGAGACCTTGAGAGAAGCTATGGCGGTGCTCAGGGAGATGTTTGGACCCAACATCCCCGACGCTATTGACATACTTGTTCCCCGCTGGTGGAATAACAGGTTTCAGCGCGGCAGCTACAGCAACTTTCCGATTATCTCCAATCATAAAGTTTTTTCTAATATGAAGGTAATAAGGTTTGCTTATCATGCTGCATTTTCATATTATTTAATCATTGTTTGACAATTCCCCTTTGAATATGTTCTGCTTTTAAATATATCAATTGATGCTATAGCTATACTTGTCTTATAAATCAGTGCATACAAAGACAAAATAGGGGATGACCTGGAGCTTACAGCTTGCTACTATAATTAATTATCCCTCTTCACTATAATTCTGTCTGTTTCTTGTGTCACTTATTAATGTTTTGACGTACTAAATATAATCACATGCATTTATTTAGGCTCTGAGTTAAATATAATATGGTTTTGTTTGGTTTGACTTCATTACTGAACAATGTTCCCCAAAATAAAAAAGATTGTGTGGTCAAGGTACAGTACTATGCTCTGTACCTAAATGTCCTTTATTTAACATGATATACTGTTATTAAATTCCAATTAAATTATGAATCAAATAATTTGATGTTACTATCATTTTATGGTGTCCCAGCTCATTGATGAATAGGAAACAGAGCAGAATCCAATAATCAAAATTTCAAACTATAGAAGCTTACGTGTAAATTTGATATTTGGAATTTCAAACATAATAGATAGTGTTTTGATTGTGGTCCTAATTTCCTATGCTGTCTTTTGGTTTTCGGTTAGGCCTTTTAATTTGTTCCTCTTTTTTAGTAGTATTAGGCATCTGTGACTCTGCTATTCATGTATAAAAATGAACTTTTAAAATTGAAAGGTATAAAATTGAAAAGCTAATCCTGTCCCTTATGTTATTTGTCATTTTTTATATGTTTCAGGCTCCTGTCGGTCGCATTTTCTTCACCGGAGAGCACACCAGTGAAAGATTTAATGGCTATGTACATGGCGGATATCTCGCAGGTGAGTGTTATTTCAAGATTGTATTTCTAATGGTTGATAGATACCCAATTTCATAACAAAGTGACCTTTTAACATTTAAAGAAAAATCATCTAAAGTGATATTTTAGATATTCAACGGTTTTTTTTTTATTTCAATTTTACCCTCAAATAAATATTGTGTACATACTATTCCTAGACTTTTATATTCCAATACGTGTTTACGATAACTGTTAATACATTAAGAGTAATGTAGTAAAATTGCTGAACAAGTTAAACTATTTACTGTCAAAGCATAGATGGTAACTTATCAATAACCCTTAAGACCTCACATATGGATATGAATTTAACAGGTATTGACACAGGCAAAGCCTTAGTAGAAGAAATAAGGAAGGAAAAGGAAAGAGAAAGTGAAAGCCAAACTCTATTGTTGGAACCTTTGCTAGCATTGACAGGATCATTAACAATGTCAAAGCCAGAAACAGTCTCCAATATCCACAAATGTGATATTCCTACACAATTATATCTCAGTGGCAAGCTTGGGATCCCAGAAGCCATATTATGACTATGAGATTGTAGAGAATCCTCTTGGAAATTATACGAATCATAATTGATGGTATGAGAATCACCCTTGCCTGGTGAGTCATGGTAATGTAGATTGATTGACAAAATACTGGAAGTATATTTTGTGAGGTTAAGAGGTGTTGGGAACACTGCACAGATGTCTACTCATTTTAGTTCATTCCACTCCTAATGGAGCCAACTAGGTTAAATTTTTTGAAGGGAATTAATTGGTATAGTCTTACGATTACTTTGTTCTTTATAGCCAGAATAAGTAAGATTACAATGTAAGGATGCTAGCTCTTATTATTTTGATCCTAATTTTACTTGCAACACAAGTTCATCATTCTTTTTTTTTGTATACTACCGTATGAATGATATTTATGATCAATAATAATACAGGTAAATATGGTGCTTGCTTCTCATTAATGTTCAAACTAAATATAAATCATTGTAGTTGGTTCACAAATTAAAATTAGCATTAGCAGCAAATTGCATAGTGGATACTACCTCTGCAGAAGAAAACAAGGGTGAGAGGAGAAAATGAGGATAGTGAATACAGAGTAAAATTGAGAAAGAGATGGAAACAATAAGGAGAGTTAAATATAGAATTAGTTGTAGAGGAACAGAGTTTCATAAAAGGAGCTTAAATTATATTTTCTTTAAAGAGTCTAGCGGCAAAACTCACGCACTGGTGCATAAAAGCAAGGAATTGATTCAAACATGCGTCTCACCATATCAAATGCGTGACTTATTACCATAATGAAGCAATAAAATGAGAAGAGTCTTTATAGCTGTACATTTTAAAAGGGGGTTGCTTACTTGGAGTGTAAGTCACTAGTTGAATTCCTAAAAACTAACATCTAATTTCGCTATACTTAATATTGGAAAGAACAAAAATTTGTGCAAGAACAAATAGACTTGTATAAAACAATAACAAAATGAATACAAAATGAGTGCAAATGACGTATGTGTGATCAATGTAAACACATTTATAGAGGAGAATCTGAAATGCAGTAGAAAAAATCAATTCAAGAAATATAACGGTGACTGCATTGCATGTATTTTCAAAATGTGTGAAACTTATATCTCTCATAATAACTTGAATCACATGTCCTTTTATTCAGTACTGGGAAAAATGTATGTCACCATGTAAAAACCTGCAGACGAAATAGTGAATCGGAAGGGTCTTCTCTGGTCAACAGGTTATGCAGGTGACTTCTTTGGTATGTAATGGACGGTAGCATACAATTTTGGAATTAAATTTTCAATCCAGTGGTATCCGCAACCGACTACATAGGTACTATTGTGAATCAGAAATTGATTTGCTTCCTTAATTACGTATATTAGTTTGTTCCTAAAACAGGCTACACAAATTATAAATTGTTTTGTTCGTTGTTAACTCTAGTAGTAAGTCGCTTGAAGTGCAAGTCATCAAAATAGATCTAAATAAGCTTGTGAAGTTTGTTGTACATACTTCACTACTTATTGCAATAAAAATTTTGTGAAAAACTCTCGCCATAATATTACTCTCATAATATAGAACTTTCTTCTTTATTGGTGTGTAAGCAATCATTGCAACCTTGATTGTTCCAAAAAATTGGTATCCGGAGCCTTTCGCTTTGATTGCGTGAGTGATTCACATTGCGTGTTTGAGCGTTTATTAATATTCTAGAGGAAATGGTTTTCTTGGAAATTTCCTTATTCTCGATGGCAACTACAGACGTAAGCATTGTCTAGATATCAACACTTTTTAAAGTGGTCTCGGACAGAGTTCGAGAATTGGCTGCCAATGCTACCGAAGCTCAAAAAACGACACATAAAGATTCGAAGAAGAAAGCTTGTAAAGCACTGCTTTTCCTTCATCAAAGTGTAAGAAAAACTGGCTACAATTGAAGGCAATCAAACATTGGAGCCTGTGAAGTTACCATCTGATTAAAAAGCTATGGAAATAAAGTCGGCCTTTAAGGGGAAACACAGTCTAGATGGTTCAATTGCAAAACGCAAAGCTAGATTGGTGGAAAGAGACTTTCTGCAAAGAGTTGACCTAGACTATTCTGATGTATATGCACTTGTGGCAAGATTAGGGACAGTAAAACTAGTAGTTGCATTAGCAAATGCAAAGAAGTTGTCTATGTTCCATTTTGATGTAAAGAACTGGTGTTTGTTACTCAACCTTCAGGTTTTGTGATCAAAGAAAAGGTGCACTTGGTGTACATATACTTCATAAAGCATTATATAGGCTAAAACACGCTCCAAGGGCATGGAACAAGAGAATAGGTTCCTTTATGATACAAGTAGGTTTCACTAAATTAAAGGCGGATTATGGTGTTTGTGTGCAGTCTTCAACATCAAGCATCATTCCAATATGTCCATATATTGATGATCTTTTGATCATTAGTAGCAAATTAGCAAACATTGAGAAATTCAAAAGTTTCATGATGACTGAATTTGAGATGATCGACATATTTGGGAGCATTGTTATATTTAGGATTAGAAGTTCTCAACACTCCAATATGAACCATGATGAACCAGAAGAAGTATGCAAATGAAGTTATTAAGAGGTTTAGTATGAGTGAGTGTAAAATGCACCAACTCCAATTGAAGTAAATTTAAATCTTGAAAAGAATACGGAAGAGGAGAAAACGGATTCAACATTATTCAAACAGATTGTTGGTTTACTTAGATACTAGAGACTAGAAGTTCCTAGAAGTTCACACATGAATGCGGCAAGAAGAATCATGAAGTATTTGAAAAGCACACTGAGTTATTGTTTCTTATTCTCAAAAGCTGCAAGGAAATAACACGTGATCATCAAGATGGCTTTAAGAATCACCCAAAAAGCAAAACTTTGGATCGTGGCTATGAATCACCAAAACCCAAAAAGCAATAAGGTGAATCGGATCAATGAAGTACAGGTGCGGCTCTCCGGCTAGGAAAATGCAAGCGTATATGAAATTAGGATTTAAAAAATGGAGCCAATTGATGGAAGACAAACTAATCAAAATTCAATAACATTAAGCACCAAATTTCCACTTTCAACCAAAACCAAAATAGATGGAAAAAAAGCACAAGGACAAACATAAATCACCGTACACTAAATGTGGGATTGTGGCGGACGAATGAGTTCCCTTCATGGGGTTTCTTCTCTAAGACTTGCAAAAGCAATTGCTATTCAATTTCATGGTGAATACTAGTCGAGGTACCCGATAGCGCACGCGTCACAGCCGGGAATAGTGAATTTATTTGTCAATAGTGAAAATATGTAAAGTATTTAAAGCATAATAATATATATATTGATTGGTAGTAATTAATTGATGTAAATGTAATTAGTTGGATATATATGATACTAAGTTAAACCATAAATGAAAAGGCAATATTAATTGATGTTAAGGACTACATTAACTCAAAGGAAAATATTTGATAGATGTTGATGCAGAAGAAATTATACAGGAATAACATTATAATGGTAGTAACTAAAATATATTAATAGGAGTTGTAGATATTTTAGTATTGTCGATATAATTTTAATACAATAACGATGTTTTTTTGTCATGAAAGGGTCACACTTAAACTCTAGATGATTATCAGGAGTAATGCAATTGCATGAGCAGAATGTTCTCCATCCACTTTCAATTATAGCCGTTGTGGTATTTGTTTGGGGATCATTTTCTAATAGCAACTTGCAGATTGTGACAGTGTTAGCTGGTCCACATAATATGAGATATTTGTGGTTTTTAACTTGTAAAAAGTTGTCAAGATCGAGTGGTAAAATCTAGAAAAGCAATGAATATAAGAGAAATTTGTGAAATATGCGATTAAAATGTAAATGGTAATAAATAAGGTTACCAAATAACATATGAAGAAGAAAACATTTTACCAATTTGGAACTCATTGGATATCTTTCTGGAATGGTGACTTGGAATAGGAGATCTCGAGTAATGCAAGTAGTTAGCCTATGGTAACGTGGATATTCATTTTTTGGTGTAGAACGAACCATTGAATATTTTGATTTGGAATACACTATTTCCTAAACGTGAAAGAAATTAGGGGATTCAACGTGATATGATAAAAATCTATGATGACAATAGTGATTTGGTATAATGAGGCATTTGTTAAATCTATGATAAAAATCTATGGTGATTTGGTATAATGAGGCATTTGTTAAATTCGACTTGATGACAATTACCACAACCATCTTGTAACATCCATTGTTCTTCGAGTTCATCGTAATGTTTTGCAACAAAAAGTGGGTATAATTCGCAAATGATCTAAAATTTAAAATAAAGTATGTTAGTGATTTATTATATAATTTAAATACATTAAAGAAATATTGAAAAACATTGAATAAGCAGTATTAGTAATATTTATGTGCAAACTGCTATGAAAGAATGTCTATTGGACTCAATTGTCATCAATGGAGCTCTGCCGGTTTCCCCTCTTCTTTGACTGGATGGTAGTTCACTGATAGATGAAGAACTGAACTACATTGTTAGTGGATTGAAAGATGAATAAATTATATACCAAGTGATGTTGAACGAAGAATATGATAATGAAAAAAGTGAGTTGATTTATGAGTGAAGGTGTACTTTATTGAAAGGAAGTAAAGAAAAGAGGTACTTTAATGTTTGAAAAAAGAAATAAATTATTTTTAATTGTTAGTCAAATATGTGTTTTTTATAGTAGATATATTTTATGAAAGTATGATTCCTTGAGATTCCTGACATGATTTTACCATTCAATGGCTATTAGTAATGTACAATTTACAAGAGATTTCATACATTGATTAGACTTTTCAAAGAAAATTTAATTAAGTATTATTATATGCATTTGGCATTGTATTAGCAGTAGCATGACAAAATTTGGTAGTAAAGGATAGCTAATTTTTACGAAACGAAAATAAAAAAGGAACTGGAATTAAGAAGGTAAACATTGATAAAGTATGACATAGAGAAACATATACTGAACAATTAAAAGGAAAAGGAATGTTCAATAGAATAGGAGATAATATTTAACCATTAAACATTAAAGGATATGATAGGAATTGAAAAAACAATGATTGCATTAGGACACACACATGACATTAACTTAGACTAAAATAAGAAAGCCTAAATCTTCCATACTTTGATCATGTTTGATCTTGCCATGTGGACAAAGGTAAACCTCAAATCATCACCTTATTTTCATCCATTTAAACGACGTAACAATTATCATTCCATTCCAAACTTGGTTGTTCTCTGTCCATCTACAACCTTCTTCATGACTTTGCATTCAACTACAATTCCCTCTACTCCATACAAAACAACAACATCGTATCTTGTTGATCGAATGTAGTCACCAAGGTTCTTATTTAAGGTTTGCATAATCAAAGTTTGATAAAACACTAATATTATTTAAGAAATCTAAATTAATACAATGGTGAATTACCAATTGTGATCCAGTAGCCATATAGTGGTCAGAACAACATTAAAGAAATTGTAGTTTCCATCGCTTAGCTGATAAGTGTGTTGAGATGGTAGCCTAGATAAGTCCATAGCTTGTCCATAGTAAACATTGATGTGGAAAAGATTATTTCCAAGATAAGTGAATAACATCATTCTATTTCCCTCAATTTGAAACACACGTCGGACACAATTCCAACCATCGGTTAGAAGAGGATGATCAGGTGTTGGTTAAACTTAACAGTGGTCCTATTGTTGTTGCCATCTACCAGTGTAAATTCTCCTTCAAGTTCATTGTAAAATTCTTGGACAAAACTGCGTGGTATTTCTCCCCATGGCTTTTGAAAAAGCAAACAAAATAACTACAATTAATGGGTAAACAATAAATATTACATGATTTTTAAAAACTGAAATCATATATCAATGTAAAATGCATGTAGAGCAAAACGGAAAGAAGAAATGAACTTCATTCAAAATGTGAGCAGTTAAAATACCACCTCTATTGTTGTCTCTTAGCATTCTTGCAATGGATGACATTCTTGATCAATTGAACTCAACACAGTAGTGATTGGTTATGAAGAAATAAATATATATTAAAGAGGAATAAAGGGGAAGTGAGCATTAAATAATATTAATTACCTTGAATAGCATGAGATGAAGTTTTTGCAGTAACTTTTGTTGGGAATATGCATAGGCAGTGTTCTACAAAGTTGTGGCATGTACACACATAGGTTGAACCTATTGTTATTTGACCGTTTTAAATCATTGTGAACAGTAGGGACAGCAATTTATTGTTACATTTAGTTACTAAACAATTCATAAAAGTTGTAATAGTAGGGAATAAGAATATAAGTCATATAGAAATTGAATAATGTCAGTGTTGCACAAACATAATAATTAATTTAAAACATGAAAATAAAATATTACACAATAATTAGGTCCAAATACAAATTTAACAGGTTTAGTCTCTAGTCAAACAACAATAATACATCATTGAAATTTATTAAATTGAAAGCACATACTAAACATATTTGTTTCACCGAAGAGGATTTGAAGTAGAGACTGATGCAGATGTGGAGAGTTGATAAACATATGGCACATAGAATGAGGATTATCTGTAGTAAATTTGAATCGGGTGACTCTTGGCTAGAAGTTATTAGTTCGACAGAAAATGTCCCAATCTAGTCTCCATTTAACAGTATATTTTTCATCGTTTCGAAGAAGGACCTGAAACTGTGAGTAGTAAGTATCCTTGATCATTGCAGCAAGCAAGCATCTCATGGTAATATTGTTTTAGAAAGTCACCAAATATCTCAACATGCATATGCCAAAGAGATTTTTACCAAAGTATGAGAACACTACTTCAGCATTATCTGGAATTTCATGGTATTCTTTAATCTATGACCAACCAGTTGTTATTGTTGGGAAATAAAAGCTTGGCTTGAACTTGAGATCATGGAATCCTCTTTACTCATTTAAAATTCTCCAGGTATCCTTGAGTTGATTGTAGTGTTTTACGACAAAGTCTCGATCAACCTCAACATAGTTCTAATTGGAATTAAAAAATAATATAGATGTATTATTGAGTGTTAAACGTGTAATGGGTGGTCAATCTACAAATAAAAAAAGATTTATATACCAAAAAACATTTAAAAAGAATCTAGTGTTACCTGAAATGTTAATCTTACCACCGAAAATATTCTTTTTATTGCAGACACTTTTGTTTGAAAAGATTGAGTTGATGAAAGTTATGACATTGTTAATCATGTATTTATAAAGGAAAAAAATATGTTATTAAATTGTATAATTTAAGATGTATTAAATTTTTGCAGTATGGTTGGTTGCAATTCAACCACACACATAATACAGATGTTGAATACCTTCTACAAAGTTGCTTTAGTAAAGATAAGAAACATAATTGAAAGGTCTATAGTTAATTTGCCAATGCATTGAACCGATTTTACAATTCAAGTGGTTACAATCTGCTCTCTTTTACTTTACAGGCAACACATGGTATGCTTGAATGAAGTAGTAAATTTGGGCACAATATGACAATAAGGACATATATTGCATTGAAAGAAATTATAGGTAGAATTGATTACGCAAGTGAAACAATGGGCAGTGTGTATTTTTAACTTATTTGGAGCACATGATCTTGTTTCTAAGAGATAATTCCCAGTATAAGAAGATAAAAATAATATTAAAAAGAGGAGACATATTTAATTATTACAAATGTCAAACAATGTTAGCACAATGTTGACTTCTTCACACATTGCAACTAATATTACAGGATATTGAACAACATTGGCAAGTTGATCATATAACAGATTTTACACCCTGTAAAATATTTTTTTTATTTACCCCCTGTAAAATATTTTTGTTTTGATTACCCCCTAATAGGTCATTCAAAAACCAGAATTTCTGAAGAAAAAAATAAAAAATTGGTTTTTAATGACCTATTAGGGGGGTAAATCAAAAAATATATTTTACAGGGTGTAAAACCGAAAATGACCTATATTACAGGAGGGTAAAACACTATTAACCCTAAATGCTATGTTGAGTAACTGAGAGTGAGCTAGACATGATTTGCCAAGTCACTGGTTTGATTAGGTACAAATGGTTGTGTGCATTTTTCACTTGATTGTGAGCACATGGTCTTGATTTCAGCAAGAGATAAGTTAGATTTAAGGTGACAAAAATAATAGTGTTTGTATTGATAGCAATTGAAAGTAGTAGTGTAGCTTTGCACGCTTTGTGTGCATAATGAAAATATAGTAAGAGTTATACTCATCCTTTTCTCATGCAATTCGGTGGAAAAATAAAACTTTTGCTAAAGGAAGTAATGTGATGAATAATGCCCACATAGATAATACTTTGATTCACTAATCTATAAGATAAATAATATCTTTAAGTTAATGATACAAAAATAATAATTGTTATGTAATCAAAACAGGAACAATTTCCAAGTTATCAAATGAGTGCAGTAATGTTGATTATAACTTGGACGTTGTTCCTATGAGAATATATCTATGTGTTTTGCGCCAACATGAAGAAAAAAAAGCAAGCATATATAAGTCAGAAGTTCCAAATTCACATAATATGAATTAGTAATTGATCAGAACACAAAATAAACTGATATGACTTACGTAATAGATTTTCAAAAACTTCTTTGTAAACGACATTCATGGTAGTTGATAGCTGAAGATTTTTAGCATCGTGGATCAATATTTTCAAACCTTCCTTTCTCTTAACTCTTGACATATCTACATAAAGATGACCAGGGTCGGCCCAAAGCAAGAGCATCCAGGCCCATGGCATAGGGCCTCCAATTTTTGGGGGCCCAAAATTATTTTTTTTATATAAAAGGCATCAAAAAAATACAATATATATTATCCGCATAATATTATGTTAGATTTGTTTAGTTGGTCCAGCGGTAGGGGAATGCATATTCATGTTTTCAAACGGGGGTTCAACTCCCACCAAGCACATTTTTATGCTTATTTTCTAATTTTTTCCAGCATTAATGGAATTTTGAATTTGGGACCTAATTTATTATGGATTTCAGCCCAACTCTCCTCCAGTTTAACTGGCATTAATTTATTATGGATTTGGATCCCGTCATTATTTTTTTTCCAGTTTAATTCTACTTTTTTTTAATTATAGTAGGGCCTCCGAATTGTTTAAGACGGCCCTGAAGATGACCATGACTAAACACAACTCTAGGCATATATAAACCAACACTATCTATAGACTGACTTTGAGATTTATTAATAGTCATTGCATAAGATACTATAATTGGGAATTGTCTTCTTGTAAGTTTAAATGGCCAGGGTGATTGAGAAAGAGACATATCTATCCTTGAAATGTAAGTCATATTTCCTATATTTTTGCCTGATATAATTTTGGTTTCAAGGACATGGTCAACAAATCTAGTAATAATTAGTCTAATACCATTACTGAGTCCCTCTGATTGGTCTATATTTCTCAAAAGCATAACAGAAGTTCCTACTTTTAGCTTAATTTTGTGGTTAGGGAGACCAAAAGTTCAAGAATTAGAATTTCAAAGGATTGACATTCATCATTGATTTTGGATCTGTCAATAGAATCAAAACTTAGGTATTCCTTTTCTTCCGCCTAGTTTAAAACATAAAAAAATTGTAAATAATATTGAAGACATAAATTAAACAAAAAGGTATTGTTAAATTGTTTTTTACGAAAGTTACATTCAATTAATGAGAGTATATACTTGTTAATTTCTTCAACTAATTCTATTGTAGAAGCCAAAATTGCTCTTAATTGTAAATAATCAAGATTGTTGTAGTCATTGAAGAAATTTGGGTACGTGCTCTCAAAGATAGCTTGTATTGAATTTTCCCAATTTTGTATCAAAAACTCAGCCGGTATATCAATTTCAGCATTTCCATCATTTGGCTCGGCTAACCTTTTTTCACGAACTTTCAACAGCCAATCAGAAAACATTCTTAACTCTTGAGAATCAGTAGATAGTACATGTTGTTGCCGACACATAATTTTTGTCAGTGTTAGAACCTCGCATGAATCCCATATGTAAGAAGAATTTATGGTAGCGTAGACAATGTCTGAACGACTGCCTCGGGTTATCACGGGTAAAATCTGTCTAAAGTCACCTCCAAAGACAATAACTTTTCCACCAAATTTTTTCTTAGAGGACATAATGTCTTTTAGTGTCCTGTCTAAAGCTTCAAAGCAGAATTTATGAGCCACGAGGGCTTTGTCCCATATGATCAATTTTGTAATCTTAAGAAGTTGAGCAAGTTCACTTACACCGTCTATATTACATGTGGAGTTTTCAAGTGCCGGTACGGGTATTTTGAACTTTAAATGTGATGTCCTTCCTCCTTGCAATAATAGAAATGTTATACCACTGGTAGCAACTGTCAAAACTATTTGGCAATGACTTCTTAATGAAGCAGCTAAAGTTCGTCGCATAAATGCTTTATCAGTCCCACCGTAACCATGTAAGAAAAATACACCGCCTTTTTGCCTAGTCACAGATGACATGATCTTGTCATAGATGGTACATTGCCCATCTGTTATGACATTGTTTTGGTTGGTATGATGAAATCAATTTGTGATTTTACATATTATATAAATAAGTTTTACCTGTTAAACATCTGAACAATTGTTGAAATTCCAGTGTCAAAACTTCAACTTTATAATTCATTTCGTCATATATAAGTTTGTTTCCAAGTTGTTCAACAACCTATCCTAATGGATATGGAAAATCTTTGTAATCCTTCAATGTTCTTCTATTTCTTTTCATGTGCCTTTTAATCTCAGTCAATGTTAAATTTTTTATATGTTCTTCATTGAGTTGTAAACCTTAGGCATATAAAAAAGGAAAGGTAAATTAGGCAAAATTGTTTTCAAATATATATTTGTTTCTTAAAAATTATAAGGCAGTTTATAAAAGGATATAGAATACCTGGATTATTTGTCAACCTTTTTTGTTCATAAAGAATACCATCACTTAACCATTGCCAGGTATTTTCCCAAACATGTTTTGGTCTGTACATACAGCTTGCTATTAGCAAAGTCATGAATAACAATCTTAGAAAATATCCAGAACCCCAAACCCTTGCCTCTTTAATTGCAGCAATGTATTCCTTGTCATCTATAAAAAAAACACTCGAAAAACATGTTTCTCTAAAAGACTGATATAGAACATTATTAACAGTTTTGATGTTTGTATAAGATGTTGGTCATTTGAATTTTGTTAACATCATTCTTAAGTAGTATACCTCTCATGTGGTTTGTGGCACTCACATCAATCTTCCGATGTAAAACCTCTCTTTCTTGGTTTCCAAGTACGTTTAGCTTTGACATAAACAAACTTTGATACAAAGTTTGCATATGCAAGTGTTTTAGCCTCACTATACTCATTGTTGCATTGCAACCAAGATGTAAACATAGATTCCGTAACAGAAGGTTTCAATATTAGATCATCTATATATTCATAGTCATTGAAATATACTGAATGCTCACCTTCCAAATGAAAAAATAACCTTTCAACAGATGGTTTCCTGCCATGAATGGGAAATGAAAAAATGTGTCAGCAAGCCTCGCTAGGTGAGACATATCGACAATCAAGATACTTTTTGATTTCATCTTCATTGTTCTGTGCAGATCGAAATGTTCAATTTTCAGATACAACAACAATAGTAATTCAATCATTCCCTTTGTTGATGTACTTGAAGAGGCATTTTATTGAAGTTGATTAGTTGCACCAATCCATGTTTATATGAGCTTGATATCTCATTAACAACTTAGGATTGTATGGTACAACATGCCGATTGTCTAAGGGGATTCCATTTTTTTGAATTTGAGCTCCATTATCCCTTCTTCTAAAAACAGGATATCTGTCATTATCAACAATATTGTGTTCATAAATTTCTTTGGATAGAACTTAGAACAATAGTCATTTTTCATGCAAGGTGACTTTTTATTTGCTAGACCACATGGGTCATGCATCATGTGAGTTCCAACCAACCTGTATAGTTCGGGATGTTTATTAGGTCTTGGTATCTCTGCTGATATGATTTTGTTTATGTCAACAGGTGTAGGATACTTGCTTGATGAGTGCAGGAAATTAAGAATATATGCATATGGTAATCCCCTCTTTTGAAATTCAATTGTGTACATGTCTGTAAAGAAAAATAAGTATGACTCATTACGGTATGAGGACATTATATGTATGCAATATTTAGTTATGAAAAGTAATTCATAAAACTTACATGCAATGACCTTTCCAAGTATGTGATTCTTGGTCAAATCTTTCAACAACTGATCAAACTTAAGTTTGAAGACTCTTGTAATAATATCTGGACAATCATGTGGTTTAAGATGTTTAGGTCCACCAAATCTCTGGATCTCAGGCCAGTTAAGATTGCAAGTAAAAGTGATGAATAAATCTGGAAATCCAACGACACTTGAGATTGTTATGCCATCAAAATAGAGTTGATCCATGTATCTTCGACTGCCTACATAGCTGGATGGTAGCATAACTCTTTTACCATATTTAGAAGATTGACCATCATTGTTGTTATGGTTCTCATTTAAACTCTTGTACTTTCCCACTTTTAACTTGGATTAGTTCTTTCTCAACCATGCTAATTTATCAGCTTCCATCATGGTGAAACCATCAACCAAAAATTGTTGAAATAGCCTCCTTGAACACAATATTGTCATAGAAACAAAATATCTTGTTTGCAATCTAAAACATAACCACTTTCTAATTGTTAGATTCTTTCGTTTTAGTTTTATCCTTGTTTTTTCTCTCTATGTAGGACATCATCTCTATAGCCATCTTACCTAACAGGACAAATTTTCAATTACCATATCATAAGGAAGAAGCATGCACATTAAAGCTGCCACAAGGCAGTAAAGAATAGTGACGATAATAACAGATTCAAAAACACCTATAAGAGTATCTTTCACATGCTCCTTAACCACTTCCGCCATTGTTGAAACAACATAATAACCAATGTAGCTTAAATAAATTGTTGCAGCACTGTTAATCACATCGACAACATCATGCAGAAAAACCCGAATGGATTCTCCGGGTTAGTTGGTTGCGTAAAATTCTTTCAACTCCCTTTCCAAAAACTTATCACTATCACAAATGCTATGAACAATATGTGCAAATCCGTCAATATCATATTCAAAATTGAACTTTCCCTCGTACTGAAAAATTGAACCAAATAAAAAATAAATAAAATGTTAATGAAATTTTAAAAAGAAGATTGAGCTCCATTGTAAATGATGAACTCAGTAGCACCGACACCTCTGATCAAAGTGTGTCTGATGTCTGAGATACAACACTGACACACATAAACACGAACACATTCAATTAACTAATTTTCTCAAATTATAGACGGTGTGGTGTATCTTACCGTGTATGTGATTGTGCTTAGTGGTGGATATTGATCAAGAATGATCGATTACAAACCTGTAGCAGATAACGACTATGATGAGTAAAACAACGACAACAACAACCAAGTCGATTTCATTAAACCCTTCCGGAAAAGAAGGAATTGTGATCCTCCATTTAGCAAAAGAGACACCGACCGTAGTACCGATGCACGCGGTGAAATCTCTAGCAACGACGATGTTTGACAACACGTAATCCATGATGAGATTTGCACCAGATATTGCGACACCCTAAATCCCAAAAATAATTTTTACTATTATTCATTCGAAAACAGAGTTTGATTCGCAGCGGAAAATGTCAAATAAAAACTTTTCTATTAATATAAGGATTTTTCCACAAGAATTAGGATATCACATTGACTTATAACTAATATAATTTAGATTTCACTTCCTTGAAAATTATAATAATATTAACATTGAATCTTTTGCTTTTGAAAATACTTTCTTTTACAGCATAGACAATGGTTTTCTTGTACAAAACTAAATAAGTAAGAATATCCCTTTTTCCTGTGTCACTATCAGAGTGGTGCTTTTCCCAAATTAACGACACAAGACAAGTCTTTATGGAAGGCATGTACTTGACTCCAAGACTCATAACCTATAGAACTACGGTTTTGCAACCGCAGGGCCAGGCCAGCAAACACAAACAACGAAAGGGTGAGTTTTGAGAACATATAATAAAATAAATGAGAAGAACATGTAAGTAATTAATTCAATCCTACTCACTTGTACCATTTTGATGCTGGTATAATATGGATTATAGACTAATTATTCCACCAATCAATACCAATCTTCGTATATTATTAAGTTTTGGTAGTAAAAGAAATAATTCCAAAAAAACTCTTACAACTCTTACAATATTTAAGCTCCTAAACTATGAAATACTTAAGCACTAATTTATCTCGAGATCTCCAAAATAGCATGGGCAATGTCGAGTTATCGTCGATGATATTAACATCAAACTAAATAAATCCATTTTCCTAATGGTCACTTACTATAAAGATCAACATCTTCACTACATTAAATAAAACAATCTTTCTAACCAACATGGTTTATATCAACATAGGCCCCTACTAAGACATCAACTACTGAATCAGTTTTTTTTTTTTTGTCTTATATTTAACTTGTCATTATATATACCTCACAAAATTCAATAGCCTTGGCCTAAAACTCATTCTATCAGATCATATAGTTATTCCAAACTATCATACTCACTAAGCTTTCCATTTTGGGTTCCATAAAGTCAAGTTAAAAATATTTTGAGAAAAGAAACTACAAGTCATAACGAATTCTAGCATCACAAAACCTAAAAGAGCCTATCTATTTAGAACTCATCACATTAAGGAAAACGCACCTCCCAGTAAAAAACACCACCTCTAAATTAAAATAAATAACACAAAGTACACCCAAGAAAGACAATAACTACAAAGCTGCACCACAACGTCAAACACCATTAGCACGAAAAACTAAATCAGAAAACAACACATTGGAATACTCTATACTAGTATAGCAAGAAAACAAGAATTACACACATGCAAAAACATTATATATAATGTAATTTTTTTTATATCATTTTTTTTATAGTTAGCCAGATGCAAAAGAACACATATTGACAAAGATTTAGACACTGAAATAAAACAATGGATAAACCTCCCTTTTTCATTTTTTTAATAAAAAATATAGGCATTGCTCAAGGAATTAGCTACTATCGTGATATTGTTCCTACATGTGTTTAAGCTATCTACACAACATAAAGATTAGCAGAAACTGGAGTGATGAAATTCAGTCTAAGCACACAACATGAATTGCAACGCACACATATTAATAAATGTCAGAGAAAGCTGGATAATAGGATGTAGCGCGTTACCCAGTGTGTAATAGGGTCTAATGCCATCATAGAGGTAAAAAGTGGTTTTTATCAGCACAAAAGTTCATTATAACCTTTGAGTTGTGAAGAAAATAAAATGGTGAAGATTTGGGCATGGGCAGTAAAGAATTTTTGGTAGTACTTTATTTTCATATATTGGTAGTGGAAGTTAAAGTCAAAGGCTAACTATTCTTACCAATCGGAAAGTGCATGAATCATTTTGAGGATGGAACTTTAACTTTGAAAGTTATCGATGAATTTGTCAAATTAAATGTACTCGACCAGTGGAGCACTCACGTGAGAGAGAACGATGCCATAAAGTTGACATTACTAACACTATCACTAGGGAAGGCAATAAAAAATAAAATTACAACCTTGTCCTTTGAAAAAGTCTCAACTTTATCATCAGAGATTATTGAAGAGAATGAGGATCCTAGAGAGAGTGAATTTTTAGCCATGTTGGAGATTATACCATCTTATGTTGAACCAAAGTTGTGTGAAGAATAATGACTCTTAATTATGGTTTTGATTATAACAGAACAATTTATACTCTAATGTTTGTTAACATACAAAGAACATTTAATCATATGATTGCTGGTCATCAAACAATGAATTATTATCTGCCTGTGAAGAGTGTCTACTTTTTAATGGGCATGTTCAAGCAAGCACCTGCTTGAGACATACACTTTGCCAATATTTGAAAGCTTATCTTAATTTATTCATTATCCAAAAAGAATTTCCCTCCAGAAGGAGCAATTCAAATATAGAGAGAGTTGGAAAAAAAAAAGCAAGGTACGAGGTAACATACTAAACAAACTATGATTCAAAATGTCAAAATTTGTACTCAAATTAAGACAAAACTCTGATTCAATTTAAGGAAGTATATTACATCATGTCATGTCTTAAATATTAGTAAAAGGGACAACACTACAACATCAAGGTAATGCATATTGCAACAACCTTGTTCTACTTGTTTATGTAAGCAATCTTTGAACTCTTAAAGTCGTGCCTCGTAAAGTCTCATTATTAGTGTGGAGAACCCTAAATAGGAGGATCCCAACGAAACATAATTTGGTGCGTCATGGAGTAGCAACTAGAAGTTCTATTTGATGCTTAGGAGGTTACAGAAGAAGAATCTATTAATCATCTCTTTTTGGATTGCAATTTCTTTGATAACATTTGGTCATTTGTTCCGAATTGGTTTGATATTTATAGTGTTCATTCGTCTTATATTTGTATGCATGCCTTGCAATGAGGTGGTTCACATTTAATTCACAAAGACTTTCAACTTTATTTCCAGGTGATCTGGCTGAGGTGTATCTGGGTCATTTGGAAGGAGCAAAATTCCAGAATTTTTAGCATCAATGTTTTGAATCTTGCTCAACTACATGATCATATCAAAAAATTTCCTTGGTGGTAGCTAAAGTCGTACAAACCAAATTCGTTTTTTGATTTCCATTTTTTATGGGCCAATTTGTTTGTTTGGTTAAGCCACGATATAAGAGTATTACTTTTCCCACCCTGCTTCCTTCTCGCGCGCCCTGCAAAAATTCCAAAAATATGCCTGGTCTGGATTTCGTTTTCCGAACCAGATTGTTAGTGTTTCCGGAAAATAAAATCCGGACGCATACGCTATGAAATTTTGTGTCTTTCTTTGATTTCAAAGGTCTTTGTTGACCGTTATACGACCTCCGTATAAGCTGCAATGCAATTGCAGGGGTCGTATAAGTGGTCAACAATGACCATGACACCACAAACACTCCTAAAACCTACCTAAAAAACTAAAATGAATTGAAGAAAATGTAAGAAAGGAGGTGAAGAAGAATGAAGGAAAATGTTGAAGATCCAA
>Ga0315914_1000725_pt1 | contig 44401 bp, 20 predicted proteins | sample MpolenodulesMG_FD_203920 | JGI IMG/M metagenome (GOLD analysis project Ga0315914, IMG submission 203920) | Medicago polymorpha root nodule microbial communities from Los Angeles, California, United States - elongated nodules | ecosystem: Host-associated > Plants > Roots > Nodule | place: USA... | reverse complement strand
TTAAAATTAAGGAAAATCTTAACTTGCTGTGATTTGGGTTTAAGTTCTAATTTTCGCAAATGTCTTACTATATGTTGATTTTATTGTAAATCTTCATTGAGGTTGATGGTTCTCATTTACCTTATACGGGTGTGTCTCACCGTATATAAATATTTATTCTACCAAAACAAATAAGGTTCATTTTCTCACTTAAAAAAAAAAATAAGAATAATCTTAATAGAGAATAAAGATGACATATACTTTTTTAAGCAAATGGGGTGCATATGGATCTGCAACATCCTAAATAGATTCAAATAAAAAAGGGGAAATTACAATAGTTAGAGGGACATAAAGCCTAACTGAGTGCCGAGTCAAAGCAAATAAACAAGAAAAAGCAAAGCAGCCCAATAGGGTTCAGGACCACATAACTTAATCTAAAACAAAATGTTATACACCACACACAGTTTAGCGTACCCGCATACATACACGAAAACCAAATTGTAAAAAATGAGGTGCATAGTTGAGGAGCATCAAACCAAACCTTAAAAGCGATGATTGAATTCAACCTTCAACACAATAACTAACAAATCCACACGCGTCAACTATTTACTGCTATGAAAAACAACAATTTAGTAGTCATTTCTGGCCCACATGCCAGTACCAGGGTGGAAGCAGACCTGGTTCTTTGAGACCAATTGATCAGGAGCTTCCAAGAATCTTCAATCATGAATGGTAACCACAACCAGTTTCGCAAGGTAAGCCATTGTCGTTAAGAGACCTAAACAACAACACAAACAGATGAGGTTGTTTTTGCAGACTAGATCCCTACTTTTTACTTTTTCATCTCTTTTTTAATGAATTTTGGGTTGGCTAGAATCTTAGCTACCACCCTTTTTGCTTAAAAAAAAGTTTCAGTATTACTTAAAATTCGTATTACATATCAAGACATCATCAATATTTTGAAGAAGAATAATAATATATATGCAGTCATCTCTACTAGCGTGTCGACACTATATAAGCTTTCCTCTTTAAAATAGTAGGCTCAACTTCATATATTATTTCCAATCCTCATCTTAATTGATATAAGCCCACTTGTTCAATGACATACACGAGACTCATTGCTTTTAGAGTGTAGACGAATTGACAATTGTCATTAAAAACTCACACATATATATAAGTGATGGAGACGCAGTTCCAACCTAGTTCACTACGTCCGACCTAACAATTTTGACATTTGTACCAGTTGAACTAGAATATGCTTATCATTGGCTTCTTGCAAAACAATGTATTATGTCGAGAATTCAATGAACTTTTATTTACTAGTTAAATTATACTTTTATTATTAAATCATAAAAAAAATAATTATATTTTAGTCTATTTTTTGTTTGATATATGTTATTAATGTTTGAATGTATTTTAACGTTTTATGCTCTTGTTCCTAAATTTTAGTAAAACCTCTAACATTATCTATCCTATCAATCTTATTAAATAAGTTATCTTTGATAAAAATAACTTAAAAATTATTTAATATAAAAATTTCTGTATTTCTATAGTAAAAACCATGTATTTAATATTATAATTTCTAAGAATTTGATTCATTTTTTAATATATCATTTATTTATTAGAATTATGTAAAGTTATAGTTTTTATTGGAAATATATTATTAAGCACCTATAAAAATGCAAATATAAAAAATAAAAAAAAAATTAAAGGACAGTCTAAACCTAAAAAAGAGTTTAGTCATACATGCCTTACGTCCATTTATTCCAGAGCTTCATAACTGAGAAAATCATGTTTTTAACCTTTTTATTTCTCCTTATTGTTATGCAACAAAACTTTGGTTTAAAGGAAGCATCAAGGTTGGTCAATAACATTCATCCTCAAGCTCCTTCACTTGATCATAGGTATTCCATAAATGATCCCAGTAAGGATGGTGATGTTTTCCGCCAAACAAATTCAGGACCTAGCAATGGTGGGATAGGACACAAACCCTCTACACCAAGTCCAATTCCTGGAGTCTTATTGCAAAGTCCACAACCTCCTTCACTTGATCATAAGTATTCTATAAATGATAATAACAAGGATGGTGATGATTTTTTCCGCCCCACAAAATTACGACCTAGCGATGGTGGAATAGGACATAAACCCTCTCCACGGATCACTTGATCATAGGTATTCCATAAATGATGATGATTGTAAGGATGGTGATAAGGTTTTTCTTCCAACTGATTTAGGACCTAGCAATGGGAATAGACACAAAACATCACAATTAAGTGTTGTTTATATGAACTTAGGTTTGAAATTTAGTTCGATATGAACTAGTTAAAATCCATTTATTGATAATATGATTAATAAAACTGTTTTCCAAAGTAAGGAAAATCTTAACTTGTAGTGATTTGGGTTTAAGATCTGATTTCCACAATTATCATATTATATGTAGATTTTATGTAAATCTTCGTTGAGGTTGATGGTTCTCATTTACCTTAAATGTGGGGTGTGGATTCGACTTTCAACATAATAACTAACAAATCCACATGCACCAACTATTTACTGCTATGAACAAAAACAATTTAGCTGTCATTTCTGGACCACATACCATTACCAGATTGGAAGCAGATCTGGTTCTTTGAGACCAATTGATCAGGAACTTCCAAGAATCTTCAATCATGAACGATAACCACAACCGGTTTCACAAGGTAAGCCACTGTCGTTAAGAGACCTTAACATCAACACGAACAAGATGAGGTTGTTTTTGTAGACTAGATCCGAACCAACAAAAATCATCAAGTCAAACTGACCACCGTGGCAATGTCGAGTCTGACGGTGGTCATAGATCAGTGAAACGAAAGGGTTGATCAGCTTATATATTGTGCCTTCTGTTTTGTTGTTTCTGTTTTGCCGATCTTTGTTAGTGTTGTGCAAGGACTTGGTAATTAATAAAATTTTGCGTTTTAAAATCTTAGTTGAAAAAAAAATTGCATGTAAAAGAGCGTTTAAATAAGGCAATGAGAGTTACTTTGCTGCAACTTTTTGGATTTCTTGATAAATGTATAACTCTTCGAGTTTGGGTAGCAACGTTTTTTTCTTCTTTTTTTTGTTTGCCTTCCATGTCTTTGATATGTATGCGGAAAGAGCCCTCCATGTCAATTCTTTCAAATAATCATATGTATGAGTACCAAAGTAATCTCTTTGAGGTTGAACCAAATTTGATGGCAATTTGTCCCGTCTATATATATCATATATACGAGCACCAGAGTAATCATTTTCTTAAAAATCGTGCACAAATCTTAAACAACTATTATTTAAAACGGATGGAGTAATTTAGTTAAAATAAATTAAAGAATTTTGGTAGTCATTAACTTTAATATATTAATAGAAGATCAACTTTCCTCTTCGGTTGCATATTTGGAATCAACTAAACAATTGTGATCAACCACATCCCAATCCATCCTACGTTTTTATTTAACACTACAAATTCAATCAACTAACTTGTCGACAATTATAATTAAGCTCTTATACTTATCTACAATTCATTATAAGCTCTTGCTGAACACTATAAATTCAACAACCTCCCCATTCATCCAATCATTTTACCAATCAGCCTTAAAATAAAAGGAAAGGTTCACCATAAGTGTTACCCTTCTCACTTTCTTCCTAGAGGCTAAAACCTCCCTCCAAAACTAAACAATAGCCAAAACAAGGATTAATGTTACGAATTTAAAGATCAGTTTTTCTATTGGGTTGAATATTTTGAATCAAATTTCCAAGTGATCGCCCACCCTCTCTTTTGATCTCACCAATTCAACCCGTTTTGATTCAAATGGTTTAAAGTAATTGAACCATAACTCAAAAGTCTCGCTAATCTCACTGGTTTGGTGTTTCAATACAGTTTTTAAAAACATACTATCACCACATAAAAACATTTTTACCAAGCTCAGAAGATCAACTTAAATTCTATATTACCAAGCTCAAAACATACCAAGCACAAAACTCATCAACTATTTCAATTAATTAAATAGAAAATAAATGACCATTGTTGCAATAAAATTTCGTTTCTGTGGAAAAATTATCTCTAATGTACAAATTCGCATACACAAGTTAGTTGCCGTGGAATTCGTGATCAAAGATGTCAACAATAACTAGAACATATTACTAACACAGTGGCATTGATTCCTGTAAAATAAAATAACATAAACTTGCAAAATTATGTAGATCATTAAACAATTTTGAAGAAAAAATCACATCGACTTATCATAATACTCGAATATCCAAATACTTCTGGAAGTCCACCTAAATTTTGATAAGCAAAAACAAACAAACATGAAACAGCCACAGTTTTGTTCAAAAAAGGACTAGAATCAAGGACTTGATACAACAGCTTCCAATTAAGGTGATGAGAGTTACTTTGCTACAACTTTTCGAACGTCTTTGTAAATGTGCAACATTTTCCCTTTTAAGTGTACAATTCTTCAATAATTGGCTCTTACGTTCCAAAAAAATTCATTTGAGAGGAGAGAACCCATGTGTTCTCCACGAATTTCTAGATAAAGATTAGTCACCTATTGATGCAGGAGGGTTTTCTTAATAATTTTATAGCATTTTATTTTAGCTAAATCTTAGTAATTTTCCATAACTTTCTATTATTATTTTGTTTTATTTTATTTCGGCCAACGGGTTTGTTATTTCTTTCACTATATAAGCAGAACTTATGCAGCCTAAGAAACACACTTTTATTTCATCAATAATATTTCAGAGACTTTTCTCTATTTTCTGGTGGATTCCGGAACCCTATTTTCATAAGTTTGTCGCTTGCGAACTTATTCTTTTCTATCTAGTTTTTTTTTTTTTAGGAATTTTCTATCTAGGTTTAGCGCTCGCTAACCTACGCTTCCATACTGCGTCACCTATAAACAACGGTGGAAACTATATTTATCAATTACATAACGAACAAAAAAATAATATCAAACACTTTTCCGTGATAGTATTAATTTTCAAACGAATTCTCAACTAAATCTTAAGTCTTGTGTACCTACATTCTGATGATGCATATCAAATCAAATGAAATCCCAAGTGATCGTGATTTTGTATTTTGCAAACTTTAGTTCAAAATATAAAAATATACTTTTATTTTTTCAAAAAAGTTATTCATTTTTCTTGTAAAAAAGTGTTTTTCTTTCTAAGTGTTGAGCTATCTAATTGAATTATATGTGTTTCCTGGACCATTGACCTATGTACCTCAAACCGCAAAAGTGTCATCATGCACGGTCTCATAGGTTGAGTCATTGGTTCACTGCCTTGACCAACTAAATTATTCTATTAATCTTGATTTTCTTGATCAGGTTGCTCACTCTGCACTTGATGTTCTTGGTGCTTATCATTCATGCTGCTCTTGCTCATCGGTAATCTTAGGCTGCTTATGAATAAAATAATTTATTAAATATTAGTGAAAAGATGGACACTTCGCTCTTTTTATTTTATTAACATGTGTAGATTATCAACGATATTTTATAGAAATTTTTGCATTAAATTATAAACGATATTTTATATAAAAAAAATTGATATATAAATTAAAATTATAGATATAGGTATTTGTGACTTTCAAATTTAACAAACTCAACAAACCATATTTATATTTTTCAATGAGAACAATAATATAACAAATATAACAAAAATGTATAATTGAAATTAAAAAAAAAAAAACCGAAAATCATCTATTCTCTGCATGTATAGTATAGACTTCAAGAACGCAAAACAAGGTGGTAGCCAGTGGCAAGGTAAACCCCTCTATCCAAAACCTCAGATATCCATGAGTAAAATAATTTCCCCAAATTGTATCAAGAATGCATAGTATTTGTCATTTTGCTAGTTGAGAGAAAGGAAGAAAAATTGAGGAATAAGTTGTGGTTACTGTATGAAGTAAATTAACTCCTATTTCATAGCTAAGAAACGCATAAAGCCATATCAATATTGTCTTGTGACATTTGTTTTTCTATAACTATAACCCCTACCGTTTTGTATATAACCATTAGTTTTATAATATAAATAAATGAAGCTAATAATAATAACGTTAAAGTTTTTCCTCTCCTTAAAAAAAACGTTAAAGCTCTTTTTTCCAATTACATTGTATCTTGAAACCATAGATATTTTGCTTTAGAAAAGAATAGGTATATTAGGTAATTATAATTTAAATAAATAAATAAGGTAAGCACGTTGAAAATTATCACATCAAGGTAACACACATAGAATATATTATCAAGCATAGTTTTAAAATTTGGCTCAAACCGGCCGGTCGGACTGGTCGAATCGGGAACCGGTGGGTAGACCGGTTCGAGCATACTTTCGGATCGGTCATGCAGTTGGCTCGGTGAGAACCGGTCAAACTCGGTAAAAACCGGTGACTCGGCCGAGTTATGGGTTGAACCGGTTCTTCTCTTCTTTTTTTTCTTTTTTTTTCTTTTAACTTAAATCATGTTTTAAAAAATGGCACAGATGGAAGTTGAACTCATGACCCTCCTATTAAGAAACAACTTCCTAACCTTTCATTTTGTATTTGATTTGCTTTTAATAAGATACATCAAACAAATTTTTTGATAAGATTATAACTGTCAAAATATTGAATACTGTCCAAAACAAATACCCATCAATTATTATTTTTTAGTTGATAAAAACGCCTCACAAAATTACCGTTTAATACTTTTCAAAGCAAATACCTATCAATTTTTTTATCGTTTTTATAAAATTAACTCACAATATTAACGGACAAAAACATAGACATATATAATTATAAAGCTTCCCTAAAAAAATATAATTATAAAGCTCAAATATTTTATTTAAAGTTTGTGAATAACTACTCTTCGCTTTTTATTATCACATGAATAATTAGTCAATTCAATTATGTTTGTTGGATATTTATTTTTATTTTAAATATGTTATTATTTTAGTTTTTGGAGTAATCGAGTCACCGGTTCAATCTGATTTAATATTATTAAATATATATACAAATTTAATCTAAACACTGGGTTATCTAACCGAGTCATCCGATTTAATCTGATTCTGTCATGCGGTTCAACGAATGACCCAATGGTTCGACCATCAACTCAGTGACTCAATGCCTCTGTCGAGTCGATGACCGAGCCAAGTTTTAAAACTATGTTATCAAGCACCTTTTAACCTAAAAAAAGTTAATAAAAAAAAGTGCAATACTTAGGTGCAGTACCATAGGTCCAGTACCATAGGTCCAGTTGGTACTGTTCCCAATCAAATGATAGCACGTGTACAAAAATTCAAAAGCAAGCGATGTAAGTTGTTATTTGCGCACGTCGTGAAGTTGTGACCTCTTTGATTTCATGACCTCCACCATCACGTAACACCATAATGACACTGTAACTAGACCATTGGGCCTTACCTTCACCACCATAACCTGCAAAAATCTCAATATTCTTCACCAATTGAATTTTTTTTTATGTTGATTTATATTTTCTATGTAAAGTAGGGCCATGGATGAAGTGATTTCAACATTGGTAAGTTTTTGCACAGAGAAAAACAAAGCAAAATACAAGAAAGTTTCAGAAAAAAAGAGTTAAGTTCATGTAACAAAGGATATTTGAGGTTTAGCGATGGAAGGAAGCGGTTTGTCAAATTGTCATCCGAACTAGATGAATTATTAGAAGATTAATTAATTTTTATTAATGAAATAAAAGGTCCACATGTCATAATCTAATTGGAGAATTTGGGGAACAGGATGACCAGCACATAAGGCACTGTATTTAAGTTTTCTCCTAAAAAAATTAACAAAAAAATTTAAATTAATTAACTTTTAAAACTCCTACTTTTAGTTGTATGTTTAAAGCATAGTATAAACCTAAAAAAAGCTAGGTCAAACACGCCTTAAGTCGATTTGGCTACGCTAAAAAGTTGACTTAATCGTCATGTTAAATACAACTCCCACTCTCCTCTTATATAAGTTGCATTATTGTTTTTCTTCAAGATCCTCCTTGTTTTTCTCTTCCATTATTCAAGAGCATCATGGCTGAGAAAAGCATGTTTTTAACCATTTTACTTCTCCATATTATTATGCAACAAAACTTTGGTTCAATGGAAGCATCAAGGTTGGTTGATAATATTCATCTACAACCTCCTCCACTTGATCATAGGTATTACATAAATGATGATAATAAGGAGGGTGATGATGTTTTCCACCCAACAAAATCAGGACCTAGCGATGGGCAAGGACATAAAATATCACCACCAGGAGCTATTCCTAAAGTCGTATTGCAAAGTCGACAACCTCCTTCACTTGATCATAGGTATTACATAAATGATGATAATAAGGAGGGTGATAATGTTTTCCACCCAACAAAATCAGAACCTAGCGATGGACAAGGGCATAAAACATCACCACCAGGAGTTATTCCTAGAGACATATTGCAAAGTCTACAACCTCCTTCACTTGATCATAGGTATTTAATAAATGACGATAACAAGGATGGTGACAATGTTTTTCACCCAACAAAATCAGGTCCTAGCGATGGGCAAGGACATAAAACATCACCACCAAGAGTAATTCCTAGAGTCATATTGCAAGTCCACAACCTTCTTCGCTTGAACATAGGTATTTAATAAATTACGGGTGACAATATTTTTCACCTAACAAAATCAGGTCCTGGCGATGGGCAAGGACATAAAACATCACCACCAAGAGTAATTCCTAGAGTCATATTGCAAACTCCTTCACTTGATCATAGGTACTTAATATAAATGACGATAACAAGGATGGTGACAATGTTTTCCACCCAACAGAATTAGGTCCTAGCGATGGGCAAGGACATAAAACATCACCACCAAAAGTAATTCCTAGAGTCATATTGCAAACTCCACAACCTCCTTCACTTGATCATAAGTATTTAATAAATGACCATAACAAGGATGGTGACAATGTTTTCCACCCAACATAATCAGGTCCTAGCGATGGGCAAGGACACAAGTCATCACCACCAAGAGTTATTCCTAAAGTCTTATCATAGAGTCCACAACCTCCTTCATTTGATCATAGGTATTCCATAAATGAAGATAATAGGATGGTGATGATGTTTTTTGCCCAACAAATTCAAAACCTAGTCGTGGACATAAAACATCACCACAAAGTGTTGTTTATATGAACTAAGGTTCGAAGTTTAGTTCGCATGAACTAATTATAGCCATGTATTGATGATATGATTAATAAAAAAAAATTGCAAATTAAGGAAAAACTTAACTTATTGTGACTTGAGTTTAAGTTCTGATTTCCGCAATTGTCATATTATGCATAAATTTTATTTTAAATCTTCATTTATGTTGATGGTTCTCATTTACCATGTACAACCAAATGAGGATGATGCTAATAGAGATAAAATGTATTACTTATAAACCAAATCACGATAAATGGTAAATGTATTGAGACATATCTTAAATAATCGAAAAACATTGAAATTCCACTCTAATTTGGTCATATAATTTATACATGATACAAATGAGAACTTACTATATAATTCCACTCTTAAAATAAATTATTTTAATGACTAATATTTATAAAATTACAGTATAATATATAAAAATAAAAAGACTAACATTTAAATAAATAAATAAAAACATGGCATTGTTTGGGCTTGTGTAGAGTAGACTTTAGACTCTTGTAGGTTGACCTGTTTATTTCCATATATATATACTTAGGTATAGATATTTAAAAAATATTAATTATTTGATTGGGTAAAAAGAGATAAAATTGACTCAAGAGTGCTTAGATAAGATGATACAGGTCTCTTCTAGCTTAACTAATGTACTGGATTCGAATCCAGCTTTGGGAATGCAACAGTGTTAAAACTCTTAGGGAGAGTTTGTCGCTCATTTGAGTCTCACAATGCTCGAAGGATTAGTCTTCTCAGTTGCGCGTGCAGAGGATACTTACTTAGTTTACACATAAAAAAAAGATAAAATTGAATTATTATGATTGTTTTAAGTAAAGAGTAAAATTGGAAGAAAAAAATATACACTAAAAAGTGATATCCCTTTGATATATAGGTATAGATATATATTTTTTGGTTGACAAAAACAAACCTAAGCAAATTCAATATTAATTTGTATTACATATCGGGACATCATTAAAATTTTGAAGTTTTGAATAAAAGTAGTGGTATATATATAGCCATCTTTTTTTGACATAAGTAGTATATATAGCCATCTCTACCTAGAGTTTCAGCCTTTAATATAAGATTTCCTCCTTAACATAATAGGCTCAAATTGACATATTATTTGTCATCTTAGTTGAATATATCATCTCCAATTTGAATATCATCTTAGTAGGTCCGAACTCAATTGCTCAATGAGTGACATATAGGAGACTCATTGCTTCCACTTCAAGCAATTGAAATATATGAGTGATTATTAATTTACCTTTGGAGAAGTTTCTCTTTTATCAAGCAAAATGTTATCAAGATTGATTTACAATTCATCAATAATACATATAGTTATAAAATCAATACAACTAATTATTAAAAAGAACACACATGGACACAATAATGATATTTTTCATTGTGTATTTATCTTTTTTAACTAAAAATTTCTTCTCCTCTTCTCCTTAAAAGGAAAAGCCAGGTCAAGCAATTAAAAGTTCAAGTTGAAAAAGAAAATTCATATAAAAGAGCTTCCAAATAAGTTGATGAGAGTTACTTTGCTGCAACTTTTTGAGCGTCTCTGTAAATGTAAAACTCTTAGTATACAACTATTCTATCATTGGCTCTTACGTTCGAAGGAAATTTATTTGGGAGGGGAGAACCCGGTGTTGATTCTTGTAAAATAAAATAACATATTGCTGACACAATGGCATTGATTCTTATAAAATAAAAATAACATAAACTTGCAAAATTATATAGATCATTAAACTATTTTGAAGAAAAAATCGCAGTCGACTTATCATAATAATACTCGAATATCCAAATACTTCCCGAAGTAGTACACATAAGTTTTGATAAGCAAAAACAAACAAACAGCAAACAGTTATGTTTCAAAAAGGACCAAAATCGAGGACTTGATGCAACAGCTCTATTGGTCTCCAGGTATGGTCTTGATGATGTCCGAATCACCTGAAAAATGAATATAAAATAATTAAAAACATGAAAAACATCAAATTAGTTTCTTATGCAAGAATAAGTGTAGAATAATATGTTACCAGGATCAACAATGCTGAGACAGCACACTCTGTAGTATTTTCCGCAAGCAGTGCCGAGATCCACATTGTCTAGAAGCAAGAAAACATCGTTAAAACTCTTGAATAGAACAGAATTGTGATAAGTAAAATAACAACAGCAACAAAGGAATCAATGATGACAACCAATTCAATAGAAAAAAAAAAGATTAAATATCAAATTCCAGATGCAGTAGCTCCACGGATCAAAAGTGCAATCTTCAAAACTGTTGTAAACATTAAGGGTCTCTCTACTTTGTGAAAACGTTTTTTTTGTTTTCCTTTTCTAGATTGTGTTTCTTTTAATTTCTTAATATGATGAGACTTTTGAAGTGTGACATTGTGATGAAGAGAAGATAAAATGCTAGCCAGAGGATGATGCATTCTTGGAAATAATGAAACGGTTTCTTGACATTTTCATTGTTTTCAAAAATGCAAGAAAATTGTTCACTTCAAGAGTCTCTCATCTCCTTGTTAACAAGTTAAACTAACATAAATTTTGGGATATGAAAATAAGAAATGTTTTCACAATAAACAAGACCTAAAATCTAAATAAGATAACTACAACTTCAAATCAATACTTAGCTAGGCTATCACAGCTGTTTAAGCTAACAATAGCCTAGCTAGGCTATACAGCGGCACTGGCAGAGACGACAAACACATCAACACCGTTAATAAATTGAGTAAGATATTTGAATGTATCGGTGATGTGTCGGTATTGGAAACTGAAACATGTCTGATACATGACACACCTTCAAAAGTTAATAGTCTGGCTAAGGCTATACAGAGGTACTAGCACAGACACTGGACACGACAAACATATCAACACCATTAATAAATTGAGAAAGCAAGATACTTCAATGTAACCAATGTATCTGTTTTGTGTTGGTATTGGAAACTGACTCGTGTCTGACACTTGACACGCCTTCAATTTAAAGGGTTGACGCTACACACATGAGTTGAAACAACAATGCAGGGGATACATAAGAGGCTAAGTTTCTTAAGACTGGCCAACAAAATTGACACAACAAATTTGCCAAAGACATCGGAATTGAACACTAAACTATTGATTAAGGGCACTAAATTCCAGAAAAACGCATTAGCAGAGTATACTAGACTATTAACCAAAGCCACTGAATTCCAGAAAAACACACAGCAGAGTAAAACTATTTTTTTTAAAATTGTGAAGTAGAGTAAACCATTGATCAAAGATATTTGAGACAAATTTCATTAATCATTTATTCATTTAGTGTTTATGCGTTGGATTTTAAAAATGGCACAAAGTGATTATATGAGAGGACTTACTCCCATTGTAGTGATGAACTCCAACCTTTGCCAACATGGCATAGTACTCAATCTCGGACTTCCTCAATGGTGGACAGTTGTTGGCGATGATGATCAATTTCCCTGCAAACAATCAAAGAATGTTTACAACAAGCCTAAGCCACATCCACAATGATAATGAGTTCAGTAAAGAACTCGATAGTCAATACAATACACTATCATAATCCACGTCCACAATAGTTAAAACAAAAGTGTTACAATATTTGGAAATATAATCACTACACTAAGATTTCAATTTCAATCTCAAACATACAGAACAAAATACTCATGGTCACCGCATTTCTCCATTAATCAAATCAACAATTTCAAATTTAATTCCGTAAGAACCATATCTACGAAACCAAACTAGTTATTCTTAAAAAAAGTCATCTTCCTACAACACTTGCAAAAAACATTCACAGCCACATTTCACAAACCAAAAAACATTCTTTCTTCCCCAATCAAAACAAAATCATAAAAAAGTTTCAACCTCCATCAAGAAAACCAACAATTTCAAACTTCCTCCACAAAAAACCATAAATCCCAAATCTAACAAAAGTATACAAAAACCATTTTCCTACAACATTTCACAACCCACATACACTCATTCTCCTCAAATCCAAACAAAACAACAAAAAGTCCATTTCCCTAAATACATTGAACATTATTTCAGTAATTTTTTATGCAACTAACAAAGTACTTAATACACAAGCCAAAACAACAATAGCTACAGACAATATTGTGAGATCTAATCAATCCGATTGAGTTTCAATCTCTAAGACATGGAACAAAATACTCATGGTCACCACATTTTCCAATCAAAGAGACAACCAATTTCAAATCTAATTGGGTAAAAACCATATTTCCAATACCAAAAACATTCATTAATAATAAATCATAACATACGGAACAGAATACTCATGGTCAACCCATTTTTCTATCAATGACACAAACAAAGACAACTTTAATTTAGTAAAAAACATATTTCCCATACCAAAAACAATCATTCATAATAAATCATAACATAAGGAACAGAATACTTATGTTCAACCCATTTTTCTATCAATGACACAAATAATGCCAACTTTAATTTAGTATACACCATATTTCCCATACCAAAAACATACATTCTTAAAACATCTCAACAAAACCATACAAAAGCCAGTTTCCTACGACACTAAGGGCTTGTTTGGATTTGCTTATTTTTTAGCTTGTGCAAAACAGCTTATGCAAATAAATAAGCTATTATGTAGTATTCATAAGCTAGTCAAGGTAGTCTATGAAAAAACAGCTAAGTAAGATACAATTTTCGTGAGTGAGAACTTATGAAATAACATAAAAGTCTAATTATTTGATAAGCTGTTTTACACAAGCTCAAAAATAAGTCAATCTAAACAGGCCCTAAACAAAACTCAAATTAACAAACAGATTTCACCCCATTTCCAAAAGCCATACATTCATTCTCCCCAAATCCAAACAAACCATAAACACTCCATCAACTAAATCGAGCTAAAAAAACAAAACAAATAGTAAAAACAAGATCAGAACCAAAAAAATCGAATTTTTTTAGTAAACTAAAAATTACAAAACGACCCATTAATTCAATTGAGCTAGAATCTCCAAACAAATGCTAAAAATCAGATCAGAACAATAAAATTATCAAACAAAAAGTTACCTTTGTTGTTCCTGAGAGATTTGAGAACAGTTTTGTATCCCAAAGTATACTTCCCACTCTTCATCACAAGAGCGAGTCTGTTGTTAATTGACTCATGGGTCTTCTTCTGCAAATCCAAAATCAAAATCAAATTCAGAACTCAAAAACAAAAAAATTGTGTGAGAGAGAGAGAGAGAGAGAGAGAGAAAGAGAGATTACGGTTTTCTTTGCGGCAACCATGGTTGAAGTTAGGGTATGCGAAGATTTGTGAAATTGAACAAGAAGCCCTAATTTTGTTGGAGACGACAAGGTATATAAACGACAGTGATAAATGTGTCAAACTAGGGTTTTGTGTTTTTTTTTTTGAGGTTGTTTTTGTTTATTGGGCTTGGTCTATTTTGGGCTCAATTTCAAGCAAGGCCCATATTGTTTTTCATCAAACTTAATTTTTTGGAAAGCAATTTTCTTGACAAAATGAAAGTATTATTAGAAATAAGATTGATTTTTTCATAAATAAAAAAGGGTATATATTGTCGGTCCTTGAGCATAATTCAGTTAGTAGGAACATTGTGATATGCAAAGGTTGAAGTTCGAACTCCGAATATTAATCAGGATAAAAATAACTTATACTTTACAAGAATAATCAAAATTAATTACCGTCATACATAACTTAACTTTTGTAAGTGAAGTCTTGTATAGGATTTATATTTTTTTTGCATTTCGAGTGATGTTTCTATTAAGATCATGTCATATTATGATTTTTTTTTAAATTATTTATTGCATAAAAACATTGGTTGAAAAACGTTTTAGAATAAAATATGGGTTGGAAAGTTGATTTAACAATGATATCTTTATTACCATTTGAACAATTGTGATCATGACATAATGTGATTCGAATAAGAGCATGATTTTTCAAAAGTTTTTGTATGCGATGATTTGAATCATGCTAAAAAAAAGTATTTTGTGATTCAAATCTTAGTTGTGATTTTCAAAATCAGATTTTCTATCTATTGCGATTTGGAATACAACATTAACAATTTGAATCATTCTTCGTAAGGATCATGTATCTTGATGATGATTTGAATCATTATTCATGTGCATCAAATCATTCTTCATACAAATCCTTTTTTTTTTTGCAAACTCGGTATCCAATTAAAGGATCGGCTAATTCAAGAACTTTAGCTGGTATTGGGACTATGTTCGGGGTGTGGACTATTGACTATAATCCTTTGGACAATCTAGAACAATTTCATTTCGTTGGCCAAATTACACACTAGGTTTGTTTTTGTTTTATGTCTCCCTCAAAGACTTCTTAAATAACACAAGCACATCCACTAAATCGAAACTAAAACAACACCATCACTTTTTCTTTGTAGATAGTTAGCTCATTCACAATCACTAAAACTACTATGACATTTTTACTTCATTGCTGACTATTTTTCTTCCACCATTGAATTTTCATGGTCTTTTATTTTCCCAAACTTTTGAGATCCCTCCAAAGTTCAGCTTCATATTTTAACTTTTCTCTCCGAGAGAACTGAAGAAGAGGATACAGCTTGCAAATAGGGTAAAAATTAGTTTGTAAATTTGCTTATGTGACTATTTCTTGTTGGTTGTTTAAGTAAATTACCCATATTTCTTCTAGCAGGTGAAATTGAATACATGCAGAGTAAATAGGCAATTACCTTCCTGAAATTGTAAGTTTCGTCAATTATCCCCTGAAATTAACAAAACTTCAATTACCACCTTGAAATTGCACAACGTTAATCAATTTATCTCATCCGTCAAATTCTTCTGTTAGTCAATGACTTTTTGCAAATACCTCCTAAAGTTTTACACTTATGTGCAAAATGCCTCTTGAACTTAAAAATTTATATTTTTTCTTCTTCTTATACTTACTCAAAAGATGGCAGCATCCTTCAAAATGGAAATGAAGGCTCCTTAGCAGATGCTTGTAACACAAACAACTACCAATTTGTAAACATAGCTTTTCTATCCACTTTGGCAATGGCCAAAATCCACAACTAAACCTTGCAGGCCATTGTAATCCATGATCCATCCACAAATGGCTGCACAAACTTTAGTAAAGATATCTAAACTTGTCAAAGCAAACGCATCAACTCGTTTTTTATATTGAAGCTGGTGATGATCAATATTGAGATGAACTTGCAAAAGCACTTGATGGGTTTAGTTCACAGAAGAAAGTTTATTTGTCTGCAGCACCACAATGTCCTTCCCTGATGCTTATTTGGATTCAGTTATTAATACTGGTTTATTTGCTTATGTTTGGGTTCAGTTTTATAATAATCCTCGATGTCAATACTCAAATTGGAACACTAACAATCTTGTTAATGCTTGGAATCAATGGACTTCAAAGTCAAGCTAAACAAGTGTTTTTATGTGTTCCTGCAAATGCTGCTTGTGCTCCAAGTGGTGGTTTTATTCCAAGTGGTGTTTTGAGTCAATGATAAAAAAAAAGAAAAAAAGAAAAATATAAAATTTCAAATTTAGGGGGCATTTTGCAAATAAGTGTAAAACTTTAGGGGAGTATTTGCAAAACGTCATGTTGGCTAACAGAAGAATTTGACAGAAAGGGTAAATTGATTAACGTTGTGCAATTTCAGGGGGTAATTGAAGTTTTGTTAATTTCAGGGGAATAATTGACGAAACTTACAATTTCAAGGAGGTAATTGTCTATTTACTCAATACTGTGATATATACATTAAAAGAAAACCTTAATATCATTTTTCAATTATAAGTAAACACATGCGACAATAATACAAAGTTGTTCAATTCCCCAGTCCAGTTCTCATCTCTCTTCCAATCAGATTTTAGCCACCGACTTTACCATCCATCTTTAGCATTCACTATATGCATGAGAGTTAGAAAGAAAGAAAAAAGCACTGATTTAAGGTAATTATGTACAGCACCATGGACCTACTCATAAAAAATTAAATATCACAGTTTCTTGCAGTAATGATATTTAATTTTGCAAAAAATAAAAATAAAATATTATAGATTGTGTATACCATCAAATGTATTTTTTGAAAGAATTAAATAACTAAATGAAAAGATAAATCAAAATAAAAGATGAAATAAAAAGCAAACATTTACACTTAATAAAAAGCTAAATGAAATACATAATCAAAAACGAATTAAACCAAAAAAAATGAGATTTAACGTGGAAGGGGATGAAGAGGAGGATTGAATAGAGTGATTATTCACTTTTGTCCATGTGAGCTTAGTACAGTTGATAAGAACAATGCATAATATATGTAAGGTCCATCAAAAGGGAGTGATTATTCACTTTTTTTTTTTTTAAATGTTATCTTTTACGTTGGCAAACACAAGAGGCATGATTAAAATTTAACATGTAAGCATTTTTTTGTTTAAATTGGTAAAAATATGCATGAGAGATTAATAAGTGCAAAAGAGGGTAAGTGTCTCGTATTTTAAACTTAAGGATCAAAATCATACAATTGTCGAACTTAGTAGCCAAAAGTGTGATAAGTCAATATTAAAATATTTTTAATACAAGGTGGTTTGATATATAGCTCAACTGAATTTAAATAAGAGTTATGAAGTTGAAGGTTCAAGGTTTAAGTTCTAACATAACAATTAATATTGTTTAAAAAAATATTTTTAAGGATTAATCACAGCTCCCTAAATTATACAATTATGGGATTTTGGTCCCCAAATTTAAAATGAGTAATTTTGACCCCTCAACTTTGGCTGATTTTCACTTACTAGTCCCATGCATATTATGTTTGTATGGTGGGAGAAATTCATGCCAATGCAATAACTACTAAACATGGGAATGGAACCATAACATGATCAGTATGCCTCATTATTAAGCATGGTTTAAAATTAGTCCAATAATGACACAATGATCATATACATTCAAATAACTAATGAATGCCATAAAGTATACAAACCCCGTAACTATGAGGTTTCAATTGACTTAAGCATTCTCTGGTAAACTCTTGTCATTAAAACAAGTTAATCACAATTCCTCAAACAAGTAAGAAAAGACTCAAAATTAAGCATAGAAAATACACAATTCCAAATAGAGAAGTTCAGTTCATATATGCCATGCAACTTAATCACATTCTGAACAAAACTTAAAGAGACCTATTTCAGTTTCTATAAATGAAAAACTATGCATGGAGGATTAGTAAGTGCAAAAAGGACAAAGTTGAAGAGTTAAAATTGCTCATTTTAAACTTTTTTTTTTTTTAAGAAGCTAAATTGCTCATTTTAAACTTTGGATACCAAAATCAAGCAATTATAAAACTTGAGAGGTTAAAAGGGCAATTAAACCTATTTTTAATATATTTTAACGAGAAGTACGAACAATGTTCAATCACCTTAACGTTAATTTTTTTTATTATAGTGAAACATACATGTATCTCAACTACTTTGTCAGAAATCCATTTTCAAAAATGTGGATCATGGACTTCATCCAATAATAAAATGGAAATATAAGTGCTCTTAAAACACTTGTTAAGAACCCTAAAATAAAAGAATTTCAAAAAAAAAAAATCCTAAAATAAAAAATTTAAAAATTGTGTATTCAACTTATTGAAATTTTTAAAAATAATTTTTTCTACCTAAAATTTTATATTTACTTTTTTGAATCTTTAATAATTATCGTTAGAGCATTTGATAGCATAACCCTAATAAAATTAGGGTTAGACTGAGTTGTGTTAACACTACTCTATTTTTAATTAATGTTTGATTCATTCAACACAACAGTACTGCTCACGTAATGATTCGCGATCAAACAAACAACACAGTAACTCATTGAACAAAATGAAAAACAATGACTTTCTGTGCTGTTGACCAATGCAAGCAATGAGAGGGATCAAAGTGTCACCTAAACATCAATCTAATTAAGAACAATAAACAGTGCACCACCAAAATATGTATACCGTAAACTCCACGACCATCATGACCACTAATCAATTTTCATTGGCCTTGCATATGAAGTGCATGTGATTCTCAAATAAAGTTCGTAAAAGGTGGCAGTCCATAAAATTCATGTCACCAACTGACCATCTAATATGCATTCTGTTTATCCATTGTTGTTTGAATTCTCATTGTAGTTCCTCCATCACCATCGAGGGCTGGAGCATGTACTTTCTTCGTCCCATAATAATCGAGTCATTTGTAAAATAAATATTGTTTCAAGAAAATTGATTCATTTCACTTTTCAATACAACATTAATTATTTTTTTTCAATTATAACTCTAATTAATATTACTTTCACCACTTTTAATCTGTGTGAAATGGTCAAACTGACTCGGTTAAACTGGAACGAAGGGAGTGGTATTTTTAAGAAGCCAGAAAGATACTGCCATAGATAATACTACACGAGCTGCTTTCCGTAACAAAATACACTCTTCGGTCACTATTATAAGCAAAAATTTATATTTTAGGTTCATTCAATTAATGATGTATACGGTCTTTATTATAGACCACATATATTATTTAATGAATGAATCTAAAACGTTCATTTTTGTTTATAATAGTGATCGGAGGATGTATAAGTAAAAGTGAATCAAATAAAATTAATATATTTCGTCTAAAATATAAGTAAACATAAGCAAATTTTGGAAGGAGGGTAGATGATCAACATGATTCCAAAAATTAGGGGTGTTCATGGGTTGGGTTAACCCAAAAAATCCGGTTAAACACATATTTTGTCTAAGAGATAAATCCTCTTGTTTTGAGTAGGCTATATCAATTCTCGGGAAATATTTGAATTGTCGAATTGTCTCTCAATCAAATCATTTTGTGTTGTAACTATAATATCATCAACATAAATAAGAAGTACATTCAGTTCTTTTCTTTATGAATGTTTGAAGAACAAAGTGTGATTTCATTGGTTGTGCTTATAGCTAAAGTACACGCAAGTATATGGAAAAAGGGGCGTTAGCCACTCATATATAACCATATAATACTACTTATTACATTGTACTCTATTCGGTCACATTTATAAACAATTTTTGTTTTTTTTAGATTTATTAAATAATTGATGTATTTAAAATATAATATAGTTCAGATATATTATTTATTTAATAAATCTCAAAATGCAAAAGTTATTTATAAATGCAACCAGATGGAGTATGCAAATATAGTGTTCGCCCCTTCAAATAATATAAGATGTATCAAAGCAACACACATTTATTTTTTATGAATAATTAAACATCTTTTTCTTCAAGAAAAATTAAGTTACTCGAGTCCAATCATCAATAAATGAACAAACCATTTCACACCAAAAACATTAGAGTTAGAGGCGTTTCCTTGCGTATCTAACCACCAAATTTATTAAATTTGAATAGGTTTTCACAACAATACACGATGTTGTACTAAATTTGTGACTAAAGGGTTGGAACACCGAGGACATTTAAGAAGGACGTCTTATTTATACTCCCTCCGTTTTTTATCTTTTGATGTTTTAACTTTTGGCACAAGTCTTAATTAATAATTAAAGTGCATAAATATTTGTATCTTTTGGACTCAAATGTCCTTATTGTAATTAAACTCACATGTGATAAGTCAATGATCACAAACTCTAATAGTTTTATAGTGTTTTTTCAACAAGGAAAAACTTTGAAAAAAATAAATATTAAATATACTAAAATATCAAATATTTTAGAATATAGTTGAATCCCTAAAACATCAAAAGAAAAAAAAAACAGAGAAATTAATTCTCTACATTCATGTTATGATAGTCAACGACACCATGATGATGTACTAACAATACATGATGATGTACTAAATTTGTGACTAAAGGGTTGGAACACCAAAGACATTAAGGAGGTCTAATTTATAATTTTTTAAAGGCAAATGCTAACTTGTAGCCTTAGGGCATACTATTAAAAAATCCGCTTTTAGCAACGGATTTTAGTGAGGTGTAGAATTCCGTCGCAAATAGTGACCAATTTTGTGACGATTTGTATAAAGTTAACCTTTGCAACGGATTCGTGCCGTCGCTAAAACAGAATTTTCTAGTGGAAATTTTGTCTAAAAAGTTGTGCAAAATTATCCTTTTAGTGATTGAAAATTAATGTTTTGTAATAAATATTTACCATTTATGGAATCCTTAACATGTGTCTTACAATGTGTTTGAATTGAGTGTTTAGGAGGGGAAGGGAGAGGATGGCTCACTTTTATTTTTTAAATTACGAACAATGTAAAATGTTTTTTTAAAATAAATTAAGTGTTTTTGAAGTATTATATGATCATTTATTATGTTGTTAATTCAATTTTCTAAATATCATTTTATAATGTCCGTAATTTAAAAAAGAAAAGTAAACTCTCTCCTCCATTTCCCTTCTAAACCTTTCATCCAAACACACCCTTAAGAATACAAGTTAGCATGAACAATTTCTAAATTCTTGTTATCATAGTCAAAGTCACGTACTAACAATACATTAATGTGTAGTCTAGATCAATGATTAAAGGGTTGGAACACTGAAGACGTATAAGAAGGAGGTCCAAGATTCGATCCATGTTGCTAATATTAATCTTTCTCCTCTAATAGTATACTAACAATACTTGATGATGAAAGAAAAAAATAGATAGTGCAGCACCGCTAAAGTTGCTAAAATTGAGATTTATAAAACGGTGGAAAGTGACTAAAGGGTAACATTTACAAATGTACTTTAAGAATGAGAGTGAAACACTAGAAATGGTTCATAAAATAGTTGAAAAGATTATATATGTCACCGTCATCATGTTTTTATTTACGATTTTTTTAACAAGACAAAATAAAATTACATACCACCAAAAATATCATCTCTAACACAAGGAGTGTAAAGGGAAACTCTGCACAAGAAGTGCAAGCAGCGGCAAAGTCAGGATTATTATAAAGTATGGGCAAAAAAAATTGCAAAACATTTATAAGGGTTTACATAAGAAATTGCAAGCAAATATTAAAAAAAATCTAAAAAAATTGCCAAATTTATAGGGGTTTATATAAAAAAATCAGAGGAATTTACATAAGAAATTGCAAAAAAATTAGGTTGGAGCCCGGGCGCGTGCCCAGGGTTGCCGGGCGCTGAAATCACCTATGAGTGCAAGGGAAAACTCGGAGTATAACAAAAGTTACTCCCTCCAACTCTATATCTAAGTCTCTATTTGACTTTATTTTTGTCCCTGAATGTAAACTCCTTTTCAAATTATGAGATGCATTTATTATTTATTTTCTAAACATACCCCTAATTAATACTAATAACTTGTCTTGAAATATGAAAAATTAAATTTAATACACATACAAACAAAACACAATTTGGTAATATTAACACACAAACCAAACCATTAATTACACTGACAATTTTTCTTTAAAAATGTGAAAAATACAATTACATACAGGAACAGATGAAGTATTTACTAACAACGAACATGAACACGAAAACAACAAAGAAAGAACACAACTATGTGGTTCATACCAGAAACATTAAATGTTAACCAACTAATGATGAAGCTCAAGAGTTGATAACTTGCAATATTCCTCTTTCCTAGTTTAAAAATAACCTCCAATTTAGTTCTAAAATTACGAGAAATGTTAATCCCACAAAACAGACCATTAATCCCACAAATATTCCTCTAAAAAATAACCTCCAATTTAGTTTTAAAATTACGAGAAACATTTACTTGAAAATTGTGTATGCTACTTATTGAAACTTAAAAAAATGTTGTTTTTAATGTTATTGAAACTTGAAATTGTGTATGTCACTTGGAAATTGGTATTAACTCTAAAATTACTAACCATCGGTTATTTTAGCCGTGAAAATTACGTATAGTTAAAATCATCCTTAAAATTATAAAATGACAATCAATTTGATCCCTTTATTTTTTTATTTTTTATTTTTATTTTTTTGGTCAGGTAGCCAAGTGGCTAGAATTCACCTTATAAGATGAATAAGTGAGGTGTCTGAGGTTCGAACTCCGGCATCTACATATAATAATCACTCTTAAATACTTATGTATGAGTGGGGTGTCCACGGGACATTTGATCCCTTTATTAAATCACTCTCTTATGTATGAGTTGCATGTTAAGTACTTATGTGACCCAGTTATTAAATTTGCGTTGCATTAATTACTTGGGTGTTTTTTTTTGTTACTATATGTTTTTGATACAAAACTTTATTGTGATTTAATATTGATAAATCTCTGTCGAGAAAACTTATGGAATATATAATTCTCTCTGTCTCTAAATAATACTTCCTCCGATCTCAAATATAAGAAAAGATTCATTTTTTAGGTTCATTAAGTAGTTAATGTATCTGGTCTACATTGTAAAGCAGATACATTAATTATTCAATGAATCTAAAAAAGGAATTTTTTTCTTATATTTGAAACCGAAGGGAGTAGTCGTTTATAGTTTATGCACGATTATTAAGGAAATGATTAATTGTGTTGATTTTGATGGTAAAATTAATATCATTTACTAAAACATCCTTATTAATTGTAGTTAGTGGAGAAGTTAAGTACTTAAGTTGAATGAAATTCAATAAATAAGGGTATGCTAATGGAAAAAAATAATAAATGCTACATTAATATTCTAAAGTGACAATCATTTTGAGAAAAAGAAAAAATGGTAAAGAGACAATTATTGTGAGACGAAGAGAGTATAATAGATCTCCCTCTAAATAATTTTTTTTCATAGACAAGGGCCGAATCCGCTACAACCTATTTAAAACAAATATTAGTAAAAAAAATTATTAATCTAATTCGAAATTTAATAGAAAATGATACAACTTGTTTTAAAAGAAAATATTATATGTTCCCGTGAGCTTAGCTCAGTTGGTAAAGACAATATATAATATATGTAAAGTTAGGGGTTCGAATTCAGACACCACCAAAAAATGAGTTTCGAACCCCAAACACTAAAAAAAGAAGAAAATATCATATTTAAAAAGGATGCATTCCTTTGAGACTATGTCCCACAATATAAATCACTTAAAGGAACGACGCACGAATTAAAAAAAATATATATAGTTAATTTGGTTGATTTTATAAGAACTATGACTTACTACTGTAAAAAAAAAAAAAAAAAAACTACGACTTATTTTATAAATTTATTTTTCATTAATGAGATGAAAAATAGAAATTACGAAGAAAAAAAAACATTAGTATTTTATTATTATTTATTGCTTCATGTTGCATAATAAATCAATTTTATTCTTAAATTTTCAATATCCTACCAATTTAGTTTTTAAATTATTAAAATCAACTCAAAGGTTCCTATACTATGAAAATTACATCAATTAAGCCCTTAAGTTATCATGAAAAACAAGTTTTATATAACAGAGACTAAATAGTTACATGATACAATATATAGTTCAGACATTTTTAGTTGATTTTAATAGTTAGTGAATTGGTGGGTGTCAATGTCAGTTGGTCTTGGTTACTTGAAGCGGCGACTGTGTTAAATTGCAAAGTGTCATCCTCGTCTATCTTGGCCTCCCTGGGGGAATCCCGTTGTTTGAATTTTTGGGACCCTGTTGTGAATCATATCAAACTGCGTCTGTCTGGTTCGAAGAGTAAACATTTATCTTTTGGTGGTCGTCTTGTTCTTCTAAAGTCTGTCCTGATCTCGCTTCATGTCTATGCTCTTTCCTTCTTCAAAGCTCCCTCAGATATCATCTCCTCTATCGTTTCTCTTTTACTTCGTTTTTTTGGGGTGGGTGTGAGTATAATAGAAAAATCTCTTGGATTGATTGGGATACTGTTTGTGTTTGTTTGGATAAGGGGGTTCGAGGTTTGGGGGTAAGGAGACTTAGGGAATTTAATGTAGCGTTGTTAGGGAAGTGGTGTTGGAGGTAGGTGACTGATAGAGAGGGCATGTGGTTTAAAATTTTGGCCGTGAGATACGGCCTGGAGGGTGGGCGCTTGCAGGCAGGAGGGTGAGATGGGTCTGTTTGGTGGAGGGAGATAGTTAGAATTCGTGACGGTTGTGGAGAGGCGTTGAGCAATTGGTATGCAGACAACGTTAGTCTTAAAATTGGAAATGGATTAAATACCTTGTTTTGGTTGGATAGGTGGGTAGGTGATGTGCCCCTAATAGTTCGTTTCCGCAGGTTGTTTGATTTATCAGAAAATAAATTATTAACAGTTGCGCAAATGAATGATTTTGGGTGGGATGTGGGAGGAGAGGCGTGGAAGTGGAGAAGGAGGTTATGAGTGTGGGAGGAGGAGCTGGTAGTGGAGTGTAAGACTTTATTACTGACTGTTTCTTTGCAGGCTAACATTAATGACGTTTGGACATGGATTCAGCGGCGAAGCTCGTCCAATTTTTACGAGGGGGCCAAATATAAAGAAAAAATAAAATATATTTTTAAAACTAATATATTAAACTTAATCAATAAGTAAAATAAATTTACAATAATTTTTACTTATATTTATTGAAACGACAACGAAGAAAATAAAAGTTACACAATATTTATTTATAAAAGTTGAGTTTTATGGACTTGTAAGAACTTAAATTTGTCTATAATTGACACTAAACTAAATATATTCTTAATATTTGTGCGATATCATCTCCCTTTAAACCAACAAAATTGTTTGGAGTAGCCAAACAATATATTAATGGGGTAGCTACATATAAAAACTATACCAATTATTAAAATAAAAATCTTCATTTGGGGTAGCCAATGCTACCCCATGGCTATGAAGCCAACCGCCCCTGCATGGATTCCGGACCTGTTGACAGGTTATACAGTTAAAGGGGCTTACCGTACTCTTACGGGTGGCACACCTTTCAATCTTGGTGGTTCTTTCATATCTGATGACATCCTTTGGAGGAAGGACGTCCCTCTTAAAGTCTCTATTTTTGTGTGGCGTCTCTTTCGGAATAGACTGCCTACTAAGGATAATTTATTTCGGCGGGGGATAGTTCATTATGAGGATCAAAATTCAAATGTGCGTTGGTGGGTGTGGAATGCAAGAGACAAATGATCATTTATTCTTAAATTGCGGTTTCTTTGGCCAGGTTTGGGAAATGGTTCTGAAGTGGTTAGGGGTATACACAACTTTTCCGTCTAATACTTTGGAACATTTCGTGCAGTTTGGTTCAGCAGCAGGTTATGCAAAAACGCAGAGATCTTTCATGAATATGATGTGGTTTGCGACATCAGGGGTCATCTGGAAGGAGAGAAATCATAGAATTTTCCAGGGTAAGGAGAACACTAATCTTCAACTTCTAGAAAATATAAAACACCTTTCATTCTGGTGGCATAAGGCAAAAATTGCAGTGTGCACTTATCAGTTTTATGATTGGTGCCAAAATCCAACGTTATGCTTGGGTGTTGTTTAGTGTTTTGTTAGCTTTTTGTTTTGATCGCTCGTTGTAAACTTTGGTCTATCCGCTTTGGCACATCTTGTGTTGAATGGATAGCTTGTTATTGTTAATATAATCCATTTTGATTTCTTAAAAAAAAAATTGTTTATGGATTAAATGATGAGATATTGATAGTTTAGGAATCAAGTTAATTTTGTTTAATTAAATCTTATATTGCGGGAAAGAATGACTAATAGAAAAAACCAATAAAAGTTGATCTAGTTAATAAGTAATTTACTCATAATGACACGAGCTCAACTTCTACCGTATATATACTTCATCCATTTCAAAATACATGTTATATTTTTGCAATGTACCTTGTTTACATGACTTGCTTTGATCATACTTTTTAACTAACATATAAATCCAAATATTACCATGTAAGATATTGTTCGATTTGCTTCGATAAAAATTTACAAAATATTAAATTTTTATAATTTTTTTACTTTAGATAATTAAAGATATTAACAGTCAAAGTTGTGCATTGACATGTGTGAAGTGGTTGATTGCGACATGTATTTTGAAACGGATAGAGTAAATATGTAATGGCCTTGTTGGTTGGTAAGTAATATGCAAGTAGATTTATCAATGTTTTCTCTTGAATCTTACATCTAGTCTAGCCTTATAAATCCAACAAATCTAATTTTTTTCAATAATTTAAACATTACAGCGATTAACCAAGTGATTGAACTCCATCGAAAAACGAATCATTTGATAGAATCCCAATTCAATTTTTGAATTGATAAATTCTTGACCAAACTTTATTTACTCTCAATCGAACTCCATATTACTATAACTCATTTGCTTAGAAATCAGAGGATTAACAAAAAATTATCAAAATTAAACACAATACATATTAGGTATATATTGAATGCTTTGTCAAAAAGAGATGTATATTTATTCAAAGCTGGATCTACCAGAAAATCTGCAATTTCCCTGCACCAGTGCAAGTACATTAAGAAACCGCCAAGGGTAGGGATGAAAGCTGTGTGACCATTAAATAAGGGCAAACAACCCTTAGTATTAATTAATGCCAAGAATACTCTCCCTTCTCTCTCTTGCTTCCCATTGTATATATCTACCCCAACACACCAACTCAAATTTCAACAGCACAAAACTCATTCATCTAGCTTAGTAATATTTTTTTATATTTTATTTATATAGTTAAATAGTGAAAGAAAAATATGGAAGGGTTTGAAGAAGAAATTACAGAGCCAGTGAGTCCCACAGGACAATATTTGAACAGTTCTGCCCTTTGCATATACATTTTAGGTGTTTTAGAATTTTCAACTCCATTAACACACATTTCTACCTTTGAATTGCTTCAAGATATCTTCCTTCCCATTAACACACGTTTCTCCTCCATCATGGTAATATATTTCTTTTATTTTAAAATATATTTTTATGTATATTTAATATGTTTATTATTGAGTAGTATTAACTTCAGTCACATCCTTTATTTATTTTTTGGCACATTTTAATATCTCTTTATACATCTTAATATTATGTTTTAGGTTCAAATATCTCAATATTGTTTATGTGTGTGCTTTGTTTAAAACAAAAACTTGTTTATAGAGAAATTATGAACTTTGGAGTAGTACTTTGCTTTGCAGATCTATACTTCATGTTTACCATGTTGGCTAAATCTGTATTAAATGAATATAATAGTTCAAAAACGACTCATCATGTGGAATGTGTGTTCTTTTTGGCATTTATAATGTCACATTAAATTTTAAATTTTTTCAATATATATTTTTTAAATTGTTATTTTTTAAAGCTTTAATTATTTTTTTGTGTGAATCTGATATAACATGCGCATAACTATATAGACTAAATAAGTTTAAAACATAGAATGTAGCTCACAAATTACTTCACATACAAATCCCTTATTCTAAAAATGAAAGGTACTTCACATATAATACCTTTTTTGAAAGAAATGAAAAAATAAAATGCAACATGAGACTTGTGAGATCATTCATCCTAATACTATTACACATAATATTATTGTAATTTTTTTAATTATAATTTTCTTTTATTGGTGGCATGACCTCACCTCACATCTCTCTCTCTCTTACTCACCCAAAAGAGGTTCTCAACTATAAGATGCCACTCTAAAAAATTATAAGATGCTAATTTGACCAAAATAAAAACTACAAGATCTAGCAAGGACCAATAGTTGGAATTGGAAATGATATGGCATGGTTCATGCTCTTGTTCATATGTATGCTATTATATTGGGGTAAAGAGAGAGAAAAGAATAATTAAAATTGATAGGTACGTTTTCTTAAGGAGTCATTATCATATTATATGTGTTTTCTTCAAAGATATTATTAAATGTGATTAATACAAATCATGTGAGCTTTTTGGCCCACAGCAGAAGCAGCATTCATTTCTGTTTCGAATTTTTGCCTTATGAATATTAATGAGTTAGTGTTCTATATATTTGTGGTAGCTGAAGTGTTAAGCACAACAAGGTTTTAGGTTTGACTCGAGTGAACACATCAAACTTAACAATTTTGACATTATCAATTGATTAGAAAGCTGAGTTGTAACTTGTAATCTTATGATTAGTCAAATGATATAATTTTGATGAAATTAAACAAACAATATTATTTTTCCACAAATGTATGTGCATGTTTTTAACAAAAATGTTTATGTTTGAATGTGTCTCATTATTTAGACCAATTAATTTTTCCTATTATTAGGAAAAATTTGAAAACTAATCATGGACTACTTGATTGAATAGATCATGGACCAATTTGATGGAGAGAAAAAATGGAAGAAAGTTGAAGTTAACTTGGAAGAACATATTAAAGTTCCTGAATTTCCAAGTGACAAATCATCCAACTCATTCTATGATGAATATCTCGATGATTATATGTCAAAAATAGCAATGGAACATTTACCACAAGATAGACCACTTTGGGAGATACATATTATTAAATATCCAACCAAAAATGCAGCTGGTACCTTAGTATTCAAACTTCATCATGCACTTGGAGATGGTTACTCTCTAATGGGTGCACTTCTTTCATGTTTAGAAAGAGCTGATAATCCTTCTCTTCCATTCACATTACCATCAAGTCAAAAACCTAAGTCAATTTTTAATACCAAAGCAATTATCAAGAGATTTCCATCTATTTTATCCTCAACACTTAGGTCTTTGTTGGATTTTGGATGGAGTATTTTGAAAAGTAGCATGATTGAAGATGATCTAACACCAATTAGGTCACGTGCTGATGATGTCAAGCTTAGACAAATTACTATCTCAAATGTTTCCTTCACTATGGAGCATATCAAAGAAGTGAAAACAAGACTTGGAGTGGTAGGTGAAATATCTCATTGATGGACTTATTTTATTTTTTAGCTTAGTTATTATACTTTTAAACCATCTAGCCTGGATCATGTGTGATTTTGGTCCCTCAAATTTTATTTGAGGCAGTCAATTTTATCTACATAAAAAATTACTAAAAAAAGGTCCTAATTATACTCTTTTTCTTTTACACAACTCATTAGTTTTTTTGTCAAGTTATATTAGGGTTTTATGATGGATTTGATAAATGAAAAATCTTCAAAGTTAAATGTTTATAGAAATCTTGATGATTATTTTTGTTTTTTTGAAAAATTGCAAGATATTAAAAGGAGAACAATTTGGGACTTTTTAATTTTGAGTGCATTTTCATTTTTTAATTGGTGAAAATTGTATGATAAAGTTTAAAACAGTTTAACTGTATCAAATTATAATTTCTAAATAGATTATAAGAATTGAGAGTTTTAAATAAATGAAAATGATTTAAGAATATAATTATAACATTTTTTTGAGACATGATTATAACAATTGGGGCCTGCATATGTTTAAAAATATTTGGAAGACCAAAATCATACATTAGCTATAATATGGATTATGAGTATAATTATGCATTTTTATTAGAAATTCCACCCCTCATAAAAAATGAATTTCAATTGTTAGTATAAAACTATGTATATAAAATAGTACATGCCTAGTTTTTACACCCATAATAATAGTTGTTCAGTTTGGGAGTGGAATCAATGCTCTTTTTTTTGTCACACTCTTTGTTTTGTTTTACATCTACCCTTGCATCCACTAATTTATGGCACTATCATATCATAGATGAGTTTGTAGGTGAAGTTGTTGGAGTAAAAAGGAAAAAGATGTAAAGAAAATATTAAATATTCTTCAAATTAAAAGCACTAAACTAGTAACATTATTCATTCTTAAAAATTAATTAATTTTACATTCTCAATTAATTAATTTTTATCTCATTTTTTTCACAGAGCATAAATGATGTGATTGCTGGCTTAATTTTCTTTGGCATACGGTTATACATGCTAGAAGTTAATAAAGAATCAAGAAAAGCTAACTCAACAGCATTGGTGTTGCTCAATACAAGAAATATCAAGGGTTATAAATCTGTTAAGGAAATGGTTAGCAAGAACAATAATGGTGCTGCTTGGGGGAACCAATTTGCATTTTTGCATGTACCAATTCCAGAACTTAATGATCCAAAATTTGAAAATCCACTTGAATTTATTTGGGAAGCTCATAAAGAAATCAGCAGGAAGAAAAATTCTTTGGTTACACCTCTTACTGGCACGCTCTTAAATATGGTGAAAACACTCAGAGGCCCTGAGGTTGGTGGTAGTTAGACTTAATTTAATGTCATTATTCTTCTATGTCTATGTCTAAAAATTTAATTGAGAAGAGTTTCCATTCTTTTTATATAAATGGATTTTTTTTTTTTTGTAAAAAAATGAAAAAAGATTTTCAAATTTTAAATAAAAGATATAATTTGTATACACTTGACAATAACTTTTTTTTTATTGGCAAACCCTAGTTTTTAGTATGTTATTTAGTAGCCATATAGTTTAAATCATGTAGCTAGCTCCTTCTCAAACTCCTTATGGTATCTGAGCTCCTCAACCACTTGAGCTACACCTTGGAGACTTTATAGTCTAATAGTATAAATTAGTTGTACACATATAGGTATAAAAAAGTTTATTTAGGAATTTTAGGAAATAGTAATATTATTACATATTTAAATGATGTGATCTATTTGAATGTCATCTCATGTGTAAAAAGTTCTTTGTGTTGTAAAATATATACAATGTAATGTTGTTTTACCCAAATATCAAATTTTTATAGTACTAGTTTAGAGAGCTTCTTTTCTCATCTCAATTTATAGAAGAAAAAAAAACACATGTGTTTGAAAGTATACTCGTCAAGAGTATATATACTTTCGAATTGACTTTGAGGAAAAGTGAAAGCAAATTGTTAGGGTTTAAGAAATGGAGAAGAATTATATAGATTGTATTGAATGTAAGGAATTACAATCAACATAGTAAGTTGAATCAATATATTTAGGAAATCGAAATACTAGAACCTAAAGATAAAAGAAAAACCTAATCACAAATGCTTAAGATTATTACACTGCTAGAGATCGAGTATCAAAAAGAGAGGGAGTGACTTAATCAATTTTCTTCATTCTTATTCTTGATCTTCATTTTACTATTTATGCATAATCTAAGCTTCCTTGATTTTAGGATCACTAGTCACATGTATATTTGCCTCAACCAATTATGTTATGCCAAATATAATTACACAAACATGTAAATGAAAATACAAGTATAAAAATCTATTTTTTTGTTATTTGGTATACGTCAAAACTAATTCATAGGTTTATTTAATTGAAAATTTGCATCTTAATAAATGGGGTTTCCAGGCTGCAGCTAGATATGTACACAGTACTTTAAGAAACTCAAGTACAACAATCTCAAACATCATTGGGCCAGTGGAGCAAATGGCTTTGGCTAATCATCCAGTTAAAGGTCTATACTTTATGGTTGTTGGTCCACCTGAGGTATGTGATTTTTTGCAGTTAAATATGTTTTTATACTTTTGAAATGTTAAAATCAATTTTTATCTTTAAAGTTTAGTTATTTAGACACGCGAAAAACGTCATCATATGTTAAGAACGTATAAAATACAACCTGAATATGTGTATTAACATTGGAGCCAAGAAGAACTGAAGAGAAGAAAAACAACATAAAAATCATTATATAAGTTGTTGATGTCGAAAATGTGTTCACAAAACATTTATGTGAATTCGATCTTATAATTAACAAAATTTGAAAACGGTCAATAAATTGAAAATCTTCAATCACATTAGCATTAACTTTTTTTAGATTGATCAATTTTTTCTTTCGCTGTCGATATTTCCTAAAGAGATTAACTTGATCGAGGACACCTTCACGATCATCTTGCATTTTTTGTTTGCTGATTTAGTATCAATTTGTTCGATTGCTAGAGAAGTTTAGGGTAAAAATTGACGATTCAATTACATTTTTTTTCTCCTAAAAGGTTTATTTTTTACATTTTGGTATTATTTTCATTTTTTTTTTGTGTGTGTGGAATTGCAGAGTCTCACAGTAACGATCATGAGCTACATGGGAAAGTTAAGAATTGCATTTGGTTCGGAGAAAGATTTCATTGACAAGCAAAAAATCAAGTGTTGTATGGAGAAATCTCTTGAGATGATAATTAAAGCATCAAGAAAGACTTCTACATAAAAAAAGAGGGAATACATTGCAGTTCAACTATATCAAAAAATCTCTTGAGATGATAATTTTTTTCTTTATGTAATGATTTTGTAATAGTTGGTAATCTTTTTTCATCTGGTATGCAACTATGCATTTTTGTTGAACATGGGATATTAAATGACTCAAAAAATGTCTTCATTATTATCTAAACTTAGCAGAATACAGGTGTGGGTCAGTAGAAAATTAGAGAGTTGACTATAGTACAAATCAACCAGTCGTGATGCCTTCGCTATGATATTTGTCGCCACTATCTTAGGGAAAAAGTCAACACTATGGTGGGCCATGTTTGCATCACATTCATTATTGAGTAAATTACACTCCCCTTCCCTCTTATGTTAAAATATATACTCTCATTTCTTGAAAAGTAAAATTTATACTCTCATCCCTTATAAGATGCTTGAATTACAACATTCTCGCTTAATAATTAAATATACACTACACTTTAATATATTTTAACATAAATAAATATTTTTATGATATATATATATATATATATATATATTTTTTTTTTTTGAATAATCTAAAATGAAGTTTATTCTAAACACAGAATCCTAACAAGCGCAAAAAATGCTTGGCTAGGAGACTTAAGTACGAACATACAAAGAAAAAAATGTGTCGTATATATGCGGAACACCCAAACAAACACTCATTCATCAAATACAAACTTCTACAAACAAACCAAAAACACCCTCCACTAAGGGCCCCAAACCAATAAAAACTAAACACTATATATTAATTTTGAACCACCATTTAAGAAAAATTAATTAATTTATTTATAATTTAAATGTCAATGATAATTAAATTTAAATATTTTTCTATTGTTTCATATTTTATAATAGGGTTTACAACTACATGTTAATGAAATTGTAAATAAAAAATAGCAAAAAATATGTATTCATCAATTTTTTATTATATTAAAATAGACCCGCAATACTATTTTTTTCGAAGTGTGTTAAATTATTATTTTTTTGGTAGATTATTAGAAATAAAAAAAATATTGAGGGAGTACAGTGTAGATTTTAACATAAGAGGGGAAATGAATGTAATTCAAGCTTCTCTTAAGGGAGGGGAGTGAAAAGTATTCTAATATGTTTTGAATAAGAGGGGAGGGGAGTGTATACTTTAACATAAGAGGAGGGAAGAGTGTAATTCAAGCATCTTTGACGGGAGAGGAGTGTAATTTACTCTTCATTATTTGTTGCTTGGTAAACATATTAATAACACCTCCATTTTTACTACTATATCAAGTTTTAAGGAGGTTGTTTTACACAGCAAAATACACCTTTGAAAATGCATCATCATATTATGACCGGGTAACTTTGAGAAAAGAGATAATGAATTTCTCTACAAAGTTTGACACCCAAAAGATTGATGACCCAAACGGCCAAACCACAATTTTACCTACAAAGAGTATTTTAAGAGGTTTGTATATGTAAGAGGGGATCCCTCCCGGCGGGGATTGTCCCATTTGAGGCCTCACAATGTGGGTTTGAGGACGGAGACGTGGATCATACTCCAATCCCAATAAACTTGTCCCCGAATATTTTACTAAAATAACATTTATATGTTTATATTCAAGTGTTTTATATGTTATATTTATTTTTCTTTTTACGCAATGTGTATACATTGCTTTAAAATGTGATGTTTAAATCCTTCATTTGTTTTATGATTAAATTTTAAATTACTTTAGTACCAATTTGATTAAAAACAATAGAAATTTGAATATTTTTATATTGATGGGTCCTGGCATAGACTATGGAGATCCGTGGGGGTTGGGAAAAAATCTCCCCAAGGCAAGGAACAGGGACGTTGGGGATGTGAGACACTTAGGGTGGCAGCAACGAGGAGCATAACGTTAACACTAAAAAAAGAGCATAAGCTACACATGAAAGCTAACAAATGTTTTTTTTTCCTTTTCTATAGATGAAGTGACATCACTTAAAATTCATACATAAGTGCGAAATTTTATGTTTAAATTTAGATGAATGTGTTCAACTTAACAATATCAACATTGTTAATTAAGTTAGGTCTAAGAGAAGCTTTAACCCTTTAACTTTGACTATGTTCCGATACATTAAAAAGTCATATATTGCTTAAGAATTGAAGAGGCTAGGTCTATGATAGTATTAGATTATAAACACATGTCTCCAACTCAATCCACTGAAGGGAAGAAAAAAAGAAGCTATTTCTTAAGTACAGATAATTTGAAATTCAGTTAAAAAAACTATGTCATTTTATCGATCAATATGATTTCTTATGAGCTTTTACCTTATGACTATTCGTATGCTCTCTTTCTCTCCTATGAGTATGATCTATGGCACTGTGATCCCATGATTCTTAGTGCAAAAAAAAGGGACATTGTTTCAAATTAAAAAAGTTTATGGAAGAAAGTTTAGTAAGTTGGGCTCTAGCCTCTAGGTAGATACTCATAAGGATTAGGGCAGAGGTGCTTAAGGTTCAACAAACATTAACAGAGATACATATCATTCACCAAAAAGGTCTTCAAACTGACAACGGTAGTTGAACCTACAACTTTGTGCGGGAGTCAATCTCTTACACTTGCTATTAAAATATTCTTTATTATTGCTTATACTAAGGGTTGTTTGTGAATATGGGTTAGATCCATAATTGGGATATTGCTTTCAGACAACTTAATTAGCAGCATAATCATTATTTCTTTTGTGTGGTTATTAACAACCCCATCCATGAGGGATCTTTTCACATTTTGTGAAGAAAAAAAATGTGTATTTCCAACTACACTATACAGTAGTGAAGTAGGTTTAAGTAACCGACAAAGCTGGCAGTGTGACCATTAAAAACAAAACCAAACAAACCAATATATTTAATTAATGCTAACAAGCTCTATACCTATCATTCATCTAAAAAAAATCTCTATACCTACCTTTTCTTTCCCATACTATATATATGTACCTTAACTCTATAAAAAAATCATGAACATACTCAAAGATAATGGAAGGATTTGAGGAAGAAATTGAAGAGCCAGTGAGTCCAACTGGGCAATATTTGAATAGCTCTTCCTTAAGTGTGTGCATTCTAGGTGTATTAGAATCTGAGATTTCAATCTCAATAGATGATAACCAAACCTTGTCACTTCTTAACAATGTATTCCTTCCTATCAACACTCGTTTCTCCTCCATCATGGTAAGTAATCAATCTTAAGTAACCAAACCTTGTTCACTTTACTCATGCATATATATTTTTTTAAGACACTTCACATGCATATATATCCTCTATTTTAAGGGCTCAATATATTTAGTCATTAGAAAATTATCAAATTTGGTTCTTAGTTACAAAAAAATTCACCTATGTTTTAGTGCTCCATGTCATGATTAGGGCAAAAACATAAATGAAATTTTAACTCACGTGACTTTTATTGAAAATGTTAAGTATAAGGAAAAATTTAACGCACTAGTGTTAAAATATTTCAGTGTGTATTTTGTTTTCAAGGGTTGGGTTAATTACCTAACTTATACAAAAAAAAAAATTATGAAATAGGTTGAGGCATATTTTTTCATCAAGTCATAATCATCATAGTGTCATAATAGAAGAGTCTTAAACTGCATTTTTTTTCTTCACATTTTAGCCAAAACGGCATTAATTCTATATTTTTTCATCAAGTCATAATCATAGTGTCATAATAGAAGAGTCTTAAACTGCATTTTTTTTCCTTCACATTTTAGTCAAAATGGCATTAATTCTATATGTACTCTTTTATATTACAGCTGTCAAAATATTATTCAAATATAGTATAGTTTTGTTATATCTACTTTTTATCGGTTAAAATTTATAGACTTCATCAAATTTTTATATGTGATCCATATAATTTAGTGGATATCATTTGAATTTCATATAATAAAAGAAATTGTGTCGAAATGTTTGTGCTAGAGAGTGTTGTTAGGTTTCTGAACAAAATGTCAAGTTAAATAAAAATATTTGATACCGCAATTATATGATTGTTGTATCAAAATATTTTCCTTATTTTAAATATTATCTTTTTCTTCCTTAAAAAAAAAAAAATCTTTAGTCTTCAACTTTATAAATAATACATGCATGTATACTAAACTTATGTATGAAAAAAGAAGGCTAAATGATGAAGTATTTGGACATCTATATATAATTTTTTTATATAGATAATGCATGCATGTTTCATAAAAAAAGAAATATAATTGGACATCTATATAATTTTTTTATACTATCAATGCATAGTTCTTAAACTTCCTAAAATGAAAGAAACTAACCATATATACTTACTTGAATAGATTAAGGACCAAAATGGAGAGAAAAAGTGGAAGAAAGTTGATGTCAAAGTAGAGGAACATGTATACATTCCTATGTTTCCCACTAGCAAATCATCACTCTATGATGAATATCTTGATGAATATATGTCAAAAATAGCAATGGAACATTTACCACAAGATAGACCACTTTGGGAAATACATATCATTAAATATCCAACAAAAAATGCAGCTGGTACCTTAGTATTCAAACTTCATCATGCACTTGGAGATGGTTACTCTCTAATGGGAGCACTTCTTTCATGTTTAGAAAGAGCTGATAACCCTAACCTTCCATTCACATTACCATCAAGTAAAATTAGACCTAAATCAATTTTCAATACTAAACCATTTTTCAAGAGATCATTTCCCTCAATTTTCTCCAAAGTATTTGACACTATTTCTGATTTTGGATGGAGTATGTTAAAAAGTAGTTTGGTTGAAGATGATGTAACACCAATTAGGTCTTGTGAGGATGATATCGAGCTAAGGAAAATTAATATCTCAAGTGTCTCATTCTCTATGGATCGCATCAAAGAAGTGAAATCAAGACTTGGAGTGGTATGTGAAATATCTCTAATTAAACTAAATATTATTACAAGAGTTTATTAATTTGGTATGCAATATCAATATAAGTATAGTCGATATTTGTGAAAATATTTTCGAAACTGATATAGCAAAAGTATCATATGTTTTTGTTTAAAAACTCGATATTTGGCCCAAGATAGTGACTTAAATTACAATTATGAATACAAATTTAAACCTTGTATTAATCTCAATTACTTTTTTATGGCAAATGCTAACATGTGCACCAAGGACATATACTAAGGAATTTAAAATATAAATAATTGTCTTAAAAGTTGTGTATTCAACTTTTTAAAGTCTATTTTTTTATTAGTAACTTAAATGTTGATTTTTTTGTCATCAAATTAATCGCAGAGCACAAATGATGTGATAGCTGGCTTAATTTTCTTTGGAATTCGACTATACATGCACCAAATGAATCAAGAATCAAGCAAATATCAATCCACAGCATTGGTTTTATTAAATACAAGAAACATTGGAGGTTATAAGTCAATTAAGGAGATGGTTGACATTAAGAACAATGATAATGGTTCAGCTTGGGGAAATCAATTTGCATTTTTGCATGTTTCAATTCCAAAGCTAAGTGACAAAAAATATGAAAATCCAATTGAGTTTATATTTGATGCTCATAAAGAAATCAATAGGAAGAAAAATTCCTTGGCCACACCACTTACTGGCATGATCTTAAACATGGTGAAGAAATTGAGAGGCCCCGAGGTAGGTAGCTATGCTTAGTTATAAGTCATTATTTCATGTCTACTATAGTACAAATTAATCATGTTGGTCTCATTAAATATTTGATCAATACTTAGTTTCTTTTTTGTCCTTTTAAAACAATTTTTTTTTTGACAAAAAAGTTTTGTACAAACAATCCAATATTCCATTCACACACACAAAAAAATTCAATATTCTAATTGTTGCTCTTTAAGTTTCATTGAGTGTCACATTTTCAAAAACAAAGTCTCAAAATGAATATTACTTTTAATGTAATATTATTAATCATTTTTTCTCAATAATGTTCTCTATTAATATATTATGTGCACCACTCCCGGGTTAATATTTTTCATTTTGCATTTATAATAATAGTGGATACATCAATATTTCTTCGGATGGTGTGAATCTAGTTCGGATCATCCTCTTCCTTTTCTATGACTCGACAATTTTCAGCTGGTCTTATAATAAAATATACATCAATATTTGTTAAAATAAATTTGTTAAAAAAATTATCCTTTCAATTTGAGTGAAATAAAGAGAAAGATAGTCGTAACTTTTTTGGGTAGAGGCTTTCATCATCTGTTAAAGAAATAAATAAAACATCATGTCATAATTTTGTGCATGTAAAGGTCTAATTTTATCACTAGTTTAAGAATTGTATACTTTTATACATCTAAAACTATAATAATTGATTTAAACATATCTTCTAATTAATGAAGACAATCTCTACTCAGCTTTTATATAAAAGAATTTGAATCTTGGGGATGAATTGGATTAAGATTCTAAGGGATTTTAAAATACTTTTTAATTATAAAAAAATCTTGTGGTATTCAATCAAGATTCTTTGTCATTTTAAAAAAATCTTGAGGTATTCAATCAAGACTTTTCATCACTTAAAAAAAGTCTCATGGTATTCAAAATCATTCAAATTTCAAAAGATTGTTTAATAAATTAGATTTTGATGGATTTTATGGGATTTTCTAATGAAATTTTAACAAGAAAAAGTTTACATTAATACATAAGATTTCTTAGGATTGTTTTTCTTTAAAAGTTTACTATCTTTTTCTTATACTTCTTCCTTCTCTCTCATCTCTTTTCTCCCTCCTCTCTCTCCCTTCTCTCTTCGTCTCTCTCTTCTCCCTTCTCTCTCCTCTCTTTTCTCCCTTCTCTCTCTCTCCTCTCTCTTGTCTCCCTTCTCTCTCTCTCTCTCTCTCTCTCTCTCTTCCCCCTCTCTCTCTATCTCTCATAAAAATAAAATAAAAAATAAGAGTATGTATTGTAAATATTGTAATAGGGAGTGTGTTGTAATCATTTCTTTTCAATGAGTCCTTAAAATTCAAAAAATCTTTTGAAATCTTATCAATCAATAAAATCCTTTAAAATCTTATGATGTGAATCCATTGAAATCCAAATTGAAAATCCTAATAGTCTTTTAAAATCATGAAAGTCATTAAAATCCTACAAAATCTTTTAAAATCTTTGAGACTTTTTTAAGCAAAAATTGTCCTTTAAAATCCTAATCCAATACATCCCCCTTATTTTATTTTATTTTTGGTCAATGAATCTTAAATTTCTACTTAGCTTGTATGCTTCTTCTTTTCTTTTTCTTTTTTTTTTATAGAACTTTACTTTATTTTAATTGAATATTTTTAATACTGATATTTAGGCATCAGCCAAATTTGTATACAACACTTTGAGAAATTCAAGCACAACAATTTCCAACATAATTGGACCAGTGGAGCAAATGGCTTTGGCTAATCATCCTGTTAAAGGACTATATTTTATGGTTGTTGGTCCACCAGAGGTAAGTATGTGATTGATTAAATCATAATTGAATCTATATACTTTATGGAATAGGTAGGTATCCATCATTTTCACCATGCTGGTGAAAGATGCTTCTGATCCATTAGATAGATTATTTCACATGTGCTTTCCATTAATGTTAAAGAGAATATGTTCTAAGTACAGATTCAAGAAAGAAAAAGAACAACTAAACTCAGTTTTTTAAATTTATTTATAATATATCATATTAATAATATTTTTTCTATTAAAGACGTTTTTTGAATGATACATTTTGCTAATATTAGCAACAAGAAAAATTATATATTGTTTGGTTTTTTCCCCAATGGTGGTGGCAGTTTAGATGCTACTTGAGCCCACCAAATTTAATTCAAAGTGTGACCACATTTTTCTAAATAATAGTAGTATATAGTGGTAAATTTGTTAGGAAAGGAGAAACTTTTAGCGATAGGAATCGAATCTTATCAGACGCCACCGGACATTATCAAATGTAATGTTGACGCGGCCTCTTTCAACGTAATTCCATTATGGAATATGGTATGTGTTTTGAAGACTCTACATGCCTATTCTTACTTGGCAAATTAGATTATTTTGCATATTCTACCACCATTTTGGAAGCTGAATCATTAGGCTTACCGGAAGCTATTAAGGTGGCCATCTCAAATGGCATGCGCTCAACACCTCGTCTACTCTTAATAACGAGTTTGGTGAACTAGTTTCTCATTGTAGAAGTCTTCTACTTTCTAGAAACGACTTTGTTGTGTCGTGTGTTAGGAGACAATCAAATAAAGTTGTTCATGGTATTGCTATAGTGTCTTTATTCCACCATAGCCCCCATATTTTTTATGATGTACTGATTACTTTTTACCTTTAATTATGCATGAAATGAATTAACTTTGCTTTTTTCAAAAAAAAAAAAAGGAATCGAACCTTGAACCTCTTTCGTAACACTAGAATAAAGACATGGTAAAAATTTTTTATAAAAGGATTAAAGAAGAACAAATAAATTAACTATTTATACCATATTTTTTTATTCCAATGAATAATAGCATGGAACTTTTATTATCATGATTTTTGTTTGATATTATTTTTTGTTGGACCTGCAGAGTCTAACCATAACAATAATGAGCTACATGGGAAAATTAAGAATTGCATTTGGATTGGAGAAAGACTTTATTGACAAGCAAAAATTCATTTCATGCATGGAGAGTTCTTTCGATATGATAGTTACAGCAGTAAGAAAGATTTCCAAATAAAATCAAAGAAAACATATTTCCACTACATTCTTGTTAATGATTATTTTTTTTATTCAAATATTATTATGATATAAGGTTTATTTGATTGTAATTTGTTTATGAGTAATATATGTATATTTTATTGAAGTAGAAAAATAAAGATTGCATCTAATAAGAAAGCTTTGGTCATATCATTTTCTTAGACTCAAATATAATTATAAAAAAAAAAGTAAGTCATATTCATTACAATGTACAATAAGAATGACCACCACACATTTAAAGATATTCAAACCTCAATATTTTGCGGTCAATATTAATAACAATCTTAATTATTGTACTTTCATTGTGTTTGGTTTTATATGATGGAGAGAGTACCATTTAGGTGACTCAACAGTAAGTATTAGATGTGCTTGCAAAAAAATATCATCATTTCCTTGACTTATTAATATATATTAATTTTTTGGTTACACTTGACTCATTAATATAGATATCAATCACTAAAAAATAATAATAAAAATAATTAAATAAATAAAGATTACATCTAATAAGAAAGCTTTGGTCATACCATTTTCTTAGACTCAAATATAATAAAAAAAAAGTAAGTCATATTCGTTAGAATGTACAATAAAACCGAATGACCACTACACATTTAGAGATATTCAAACCACATTTTGAGGTCAATATCAATAACCTATAAAACACGGATACAGACACGACACAGACACTGACACACCGACGCTGTTAATAATTTGAAAAAGTTACATAATTTAGTGTAATTAAAGGTGTTGGTGGCGTCGTCTCGGTGTCGGACATGGACACTAATACGCTGACACCGCTAATAATTAGAGAAAATTACATAATTCAATGTAATTATAGGTGTTGATGTCATGTCAATGTTGGACCCAACACATGTTCGACACCAAGACACACTTAATATGAAAAGTGTCCGTGCTTAATAGTTAACAGCAATCTTAATTATTGTGCTTTCATTGTGTTTGCTTTTATATGATGGAGAGAGTACCATTTCGGTGACTCAACTCAACCGTAAGTATTAGATGTGCTTGCAAAAATTATCATCATTTCCTTGACTCATTAATATATATCAATGTAAAGCACCTTCTTTGATGGAGCTTCTATCCTATGTATAGAAGGACAGTGTGCGAATTATATTGACATTTGTTGAATTTTGGTCACCATGGCCTACATTCAATTTAATGCAAAATGGTAACATAGGACATTGGATGGACCACCACATAGAGCATGTGCTCCTTATTTATTTACTTTTAGAAAAATGATGAATATTTATAATTAGTTTTTAAAATGTTACTTGAGAGAGTGTTGAAGCCACATGGATCATGTGCTCATCCTTTGTGTGGAAAGAAAGTTGAAAAGAAAATAAAAGATTATACTATTTTCTCTCCTTTGAATGTGAAATGAGAAAGAAAGAGGGCAAGATATAACTTATATCCATTTATTTATCTACCTACCACTTACAAATATTAAAAAACATGTTACATGAATGCATTTCTTTCTTTTCATTTTTCCATTCACTAAAAAAAACTATTTTTCTCTCCTTTTTTCTTCTATTCAAACATGGTATGAAGTTGCTTAATTTTCTCTCTATTTACTTTCTATATCCACCTATTTCTCTCCACATTGAAAAAAATTATTCCAACCTTACATACACCTCTCATAAACACCTGCTTTCTATATGTATATCTTCATCTTTTCATTTTGTAAAAAAATAATCTATTAAATTTCTTTCATTGACCAACAATAGGTTCCAGTGGAGCACCAATGCTGGTTCAGAATTTGAGGGTTTTGCTACAATATCACCATTGAGTAGTTCACATTGTTGGAACAAAGGGTGTTTCGCAAAATCACCTCTTGAGTTTTGATGATAACAAGGTATTAAAAATTATCAATTGGATATGCTAAACATTTGTTCAAGTGTACAGGATCCTAATCAAAGTACTATTCATAAAGATTCTGATTGAACAAGTCAAAGAGCAAAGGAATTTTATTGAAGCTTAGAGCGTCTGAAAGAAATGCGTCTGAAGAAATGTGTTTGAAGAAACGAGTCTGAAGAAATCACTCCTGAAGACACGTCATCAGAAGCAAGGTCATCAGAAGCAAGGTTAATTAGAAGCATCTCATCAGAAGCCACTTCACCAGAGTTGACAAAGTACAGTGTACGAAGTGTACGACCACTAACTCTGCACATGCCTCTGCAACCACCATCTCTGCAACTTGTCTCCACATCAAGACAAGAATAACAATAATATTGCTGCAGACGTTGTTCCGTTTCAAATGGAATGGATTTGAAATTAGTTCTTCATAGGACAACTATCAAATCAGACAAAAGATCAATGGTGAAGAATCAAAGTTTCAAGCAAGACAAGTTGATGTAACAGCTAATTCTCAACGTCTCTCAAATCCTCTATAAATAGGGATAAAGACTTGAAGAAAAATAATAATATAGAACAACAAGCAAAAGACCAATACTCTGTGCAAAACGTCGTAAACACATCAACAACTTAGAGAATTCTTACAATAGTTCATATCTTAGAATTCTCAAGTGTCTAGAAAAACAGAGTCTGTTCTGTTCGTATTGTTTTGTGAATACCTCTG
>Ga0315914_1000723_pt1 | contig 44453 bp, 25 predicted proteins | sample MpolenodulesMG_FD_203920 | JGI IMG/M metagenome (GOLD analysis project Ga0315914, IMG submission 203920) | Medicago polymorpha root nodule microbial communities from Los Angeles, California, United States - elongated nodules | ecosystem: Host-associated > Plants > Roots > Nodule | place: USA... | reverse complement strand
CATGAAAGTTTTAGGTAGTATTGTCAGTTTTTCAAATGGCCTTGTTTGTCATGATTAACTTTGATTTGATGAATTATTATATGATGTATACATTGATGAATTACTACATGAATGCATATGTTGACTAATGTGACGTTATGTCTTGTTGCTCATAAATGATGAATATTATGGAATTATATTATGGAGTCGTTGTTGTTGTTGATGTTGTCGTTGTCGTTGATGTCGTCAATGTTGTTGATGTTGTACGTTGTTGTTGAATAAGTTGTTGAGTCCTTGCATACTCATATAAAGTTGGGGGCTCATGCCCTGTTGAATGTTTAATCATTCAAAACACGTTGATTTGAGAGCCTATGCTCTACACGTTGATTTAGGAGTTGATGCTCCACACGCTGATTTAAGAGCCTATGCTCTACACGTTGAATTGAGAGCCTATGCTCTAACATGTTGATTGGTACCACATGCATATTGCATAGTCAAGTTGTTGTTGTGTCGTTGCATTGTCGTTGATGTTGAGTTGTCGTCGTCGTTGTCGGGTTGTTAAGTTGTTGTTGTTGTTTTAAATATCAAGCAGAAATAAATGGAGCATATGTGAAGTATTATTATTGTTTAGTTGTTATTGTTTATGTTGTTAAATTTCGTTGATGAATTATATGCTTATTATTATTGAATGTGAAATCTCACGCCTTCTGTTTGAATGTGGCCTCTACGTGGGTAACGTGCAGATATCCAGGATTAGCTGCTGATGTGAGTTGTCTCTCTCGTGCGTCGTCTTAGGGTCGCTCTGATACGTAACGGGATGGGGATACTTGTTTTGTTTTCCACTGTTGCGTATTATTTTTTTTTTGGAACTATGTTGTTGAACCTTTGAATTGAGACTTTTATTTGAATTGTTTATGTTGAGGCCGTAGTGCCAAGGTTGTTGAATTAATGAACTAAGTTTTCCGCTGCGATGTTTTGACAAAGTTGTTTTAATAAATAGTAACTTTACTCTATTTATACTTCAATGTAGTGTAGCATTCCGTTTTACGTTGAATACTCTGATTTAAGTGTATTATTTACATTGTTGGGAAAACGGGGTGTTACAAGTAACATGGCTTCACGTGCAAGAGCATGAGCAACCCCGTTAGCTTGTCGTCTAACAAACTCCACCCTAGAGTTAACAAAAGTAGAACTAAATAAAGAACGACAAATAGAAATAATACAGCCAAATTCGGACGTGTCATTCCTAGTAGATAGAAAAGCATCAGCCGTCAATTTAGAATCTGTTTCGAAGTCCACACTATCAAAATGCATATCATCCAACCATTGTAATGCCGAGTGCAAACCCAAAGCTTCACCCACGTCAATAGAAACGCAACACGGATAACTCACAGCCTTAGCTTGTTTTACATATTATATATATAACAAAATATCATTCTATACTTTCAATATGACACTTATCTATCCCATGCAAGGCAGAATTTTCTACACTACGTAATCGAAATGCAAAACCTTTGAGAGGATGCTACATGTAAAAACAAAATAGATTTCATGTGTTTATCTTCTATACTATATATAAACATCAATTAAACTATTTTATTTACTTTTTTATCATTTAACAATATTATTTTAAATTTTAATTAAAAAATTAAAGCCTATTAAAATAGGGTTATCCCAATAGGAACAATATTATCTATACTATATATATAAAGGGGATATGTATTTTGGGATAATTTTTTTTATTATTATAATCACCCTTAAACAAATTTTCACATTGTTGGTGTTATTAAAGAATGTAAAAAAATTATATTATATATGTAAAATAGTTATTGTCATTCAAAAAGGTAAACATGTTTTATTAGGTTTGTTACAATTTTTTTTTACAAAAGGTTTCCTACAATTTAATAGTCACAAATATTTGTTCTTATAATTTTAATCAAAATCAAAATTTCATATAAATTACTAATCATAATTTACACGCGTTATCACAATAAAAACAGCAGAAAGACGGGCACATTTTCACTAGTAATATAGAATATAAATATAAACATTTGGATATTTGTATAAAAAATAGATGTTTATATACTAAATCGTATATATACTTTCTTTATTCCCAATTTTTTAAACAATTTGACCATTTTATTACGTCATTAATAGACATTAATACTATTACTTTTTATTTATTTATCTCAATGGTCAAATATAGTTGCTAAACCAATTTTTAGAATTTAATAAATATTCCTTACAAAATAAGTAATTTTTTTTAGAATAAAAATATTTATTACATTTGACAATTTTGTAAAGAAAATAATACTTATTAAAACTATTATATTTTTGCTCAATTTCCATATAGCTATTAAACTAATTTTTTAATCAATTGAAAAGACTCTCATTTACATTTATAACTGATTTAGAGGATTAAATTCATTATTTTATTTAAAGATAAAATTTTAAGCAAATTTTATCGTTGAATATATTATATAATTTGGACTTTCTTGTATCTATATAGTCTACATACATTGTTTGTGTTAGATCTAAGTATTCACCGCTCCACAATTACAAAAAAAATGTCCAAGCTTCATGTTATTTTATTCTTCTTCGTGTCTTTTGTTTTTGCATCAATAATTTTCTTGGTGTGTGATGCCACTAAAAATGGTGATGAAAGTAGTAAACTTCACATTATATACATGGGATCACTTCCTAAGGGATCATCATATTCTCCAACCTCTCACCATATTAGCATGTTGCAACAAGTTATTGATGGTAGAAACAAAGAAAGTTACTTAGTTCGAAGTTACCACAGGAGTTTCAATGGTTTTTCTGCCTTACTCAACGATCAACAAAAGGAAAAACTTTCTCGAATGAAAGGTGTTGTCTCAGTTTTTCCAAGCCAGGAGCTTCACCTTCAAACGACAAGATCTTGGGATTTCCTAGGATTTCCTCAATCGGTCAATAGAGATGAAACAATTGAGAGTGATTTGGTGGTTGGAGTCATAGATAGTGGAATTTGGCCAGAATCTGAAAGTTTCAATGACAAAGGTTTATGCGTTACTATCTTGTAATTTTTATTTATTTATGATTATATTATATGTATGATATACTGGCCACTATAGTTTTAACCACATGACACTAGGAAATGTTATTGTATAGATTGTAATATGAAAATTTATTATAGTTAGAAGATTGATTCAATTTTGATTAGTGTATTTGTTAAATTAATTTATTTGATATATTTTGAAATCATTTATTTGAACAAATTATGAACCTAAATAATTTTAATTTAGGGGTTTAATTTTTATGAATTTTTTTAAAAAATATAATTTTGGAATTAAAAATCTATGTACACTTGTCACATTGACATCAAAATGGTCACGTAAGCATTCCTTAAGAAAGTTGGACGGAAAACTAAAAAGCATAACCATATGCATGTTTTATGACTTAAATGACCAACCTAGCAAAAACCATTTTAAAAGAATAATCTATAATAATCAAATAACTTAAAGGATCACAATATGTATTTTTCCTATATAATACGTATGTAATATTCACTTTCAGCTTAAATCATAATCTGAATGGTGTTGGTCATCAGTGTCTTACAAACTGAGAAATATTATTGTTTAGATTGTTGGAAGAAATCGAAGTATGATGAGAAGGTTGAAATAACTATGATCAAGGTATTTATTGAAGTATTTATATGTTTTTATTATTAGGTTTTGGTCCTATTCCAAAAAAGTGGAGGGGAGTTTGTGCAGGCGGTGGAAACTTCAGTTGTAACAACAAGATCATCGGAGCACGATGGTATTCTGGTAGTGGCGATAAGAGTGCAAGAGACTATTCTGGTCATGGAACCCATGTATCATCAATAGCAAGTGGAAGAAAGGTAAATGGTATTAGCTATCATGGTCTTGCAAAAGGAACTATAAGAGGTGGAGTCCCATCTTCAAGGATTGCTACATACAAAGTTTGTAACCCAAAATGCAGTGATGAAAATGTTCTAGCTGCATTTGATGATGCCATTGCTGATGGAGTTGACATCATCACAGTTTCTCTTGCAAACAACAATTATGTTGAATTCCTAAAAGATACTCTTGCAATTGGTTCTTTTCATGCCATGGAGAAGGGAATACTCACGGTGCATGCAGCAGGAAACTCTGGTCCTGGCCCAAATACTATTTCAAGTATAGCACCTTGGTTATTTAGTGTTGCTGCAACTACCATAGATCGTCAATTTATTGATAAGCTCATTCTTGGAAATGGAGAGACTTGTATTGGGAAGTCAGTTAATGTTGTCCCCTCAAATGGCACAAAATTTCCAATAGTTGAGTGTAGTGCTCAAGCTTGCCACATAGATTATAAATCACTTGAAAAGTGTCCATGTGCAGATAAAAAAGTGGTGAAGGATAAGCTTGTATTAAGTGGTGATCTATTTGGTGGAATGTTGGCTTCTCAAAATGGGGAAGTTGGTGCAATCTTTAATTATACAACTGATATTTCTCATGTAACTCACTGGCCTTCAGTTTACTTGGATTCAAAAGTCTATCTTCATGTTCAATCTTACACTAATTCTACAAAATATCCTGAAGCTGAAATATTGAAGAGCGATATCTTTCAAGATACAACTGCTCCTAAAATTGCATCTTTCTCTTCTCGTGGCCCGAATCCTCTAGTTCCTGAAATTATGAAACCAGATATAAGTGCTCCAGGTGTGGATATCTTGGCTGCGTATTCACCTGTCGGCCCAAGCATTGATGATTCATTTTTAAATGCAAGTGAGAAATACAACATATTGTCTGGTACCTCTATGGCATGTCCCCATGTTGCTGGAGTTGTTGCATATGTCAAATCATTTCATCCAGATTGGTCACCTGCAGCTATCAAATCTGCCATTATGACGACGGCAGAACCAGTAAATGGAAGTTATGATTTGGTAGGTGAGTTTGCTTATGGATCAGGTAATGTTAATCCACAACAAGCTCTTCACCCTGGACTAATTTATGACATCACTCAACAAGATTATATCCAAATGCTTTGTAATTTTGGTTATAATGAAACCAAACTTGAACAAATTAGTGGAAAAAAGTCAAGTTGTCATGAAGCTTCCAAAAGATCCTTGGTGAAGCAAATAAATTATCCTGCACTGGTTATATCTATTGAGCCTCATAAACATTTCAATGTTAAGATTCATAGAACAGTGACAAATGTTGGCTCTCCTAACTCAACCTACAGGGCTACAGTCAATACAATTCCTAAAATCAAGATTAGAGTGAAGCCAAAGATTCTCTCATTTGAATCCTTAAATGAGAAACAATCCTTTGTTGTCACTATTGTTGGGAGAGCAAAATTAAATCAAAATGTGTTTTCCTCATCACTTATTTGGTCGGATGGAACCCACAACGTGAAGAGTCCAATCATTGTGCAAAGACTCCCTTAACATTCTAAACCATGTCATTGTTATGGCTACTAAATATGACTATTTGTCTCAAATAAATCTGATGTTTATTTCCTTGTTCTTCATGTTATTTTCATAATAATATAAAATTCAATATACATATTGTCAATCCAATGTAGTCTGAGGTTCAAAGCAAACATTAAAATGAGACATTTTATGTAAGGAGATATAAAATAAAATTAGATTTTACTAATTTTCTGCGTAAGAAAATCTAAAATATATTGATTATACATGCATATATATGTATATATATCGGGTACATCTGATAAAATTGAAACGATACAGAGAAGATTAGCATGGCCCCTACGTAAGGATGATACGCACAAATCAGAAAAAAAATATTAATTTATTAATTTTAGCAAGCAAAAAGATATTACAAATAAAAAAACTAACAAAAAGAAGGACATAATTGTGTTTCGTTGAATATATGTTTTATTGTATAATGTTAATTTTCATTTAATTCTATTGTTTCGGTTTCATAATAATTATATGAACATACTGAAAAATACAAGAAATAGGGGTTAAATTTGTGTTTTATTCTTCTCCAATAAAATCCTTTTGTTAATAAAACTTGGTTTGATGAAATAATGAATACTACTTTTTTAAAAGTTTCATTACAACATATCATATGAAAGTAAACATTTTAGGGAAAGAGAGACTCAATACATAGAAATCATTCATTATCAATCTGGTTAATCAAATCCTTTAAACCTTACGAATTTCCACTAATAGTCAAATTTACCAATAACAACTATTAGAGTATACTACTGTCAAAGCAACGCAAACCGGTGAAGGAGCAGACAAAGAACAGGCCATGAGTCCATCCCCACCATCTACGTCATTGAAAACGGTCTCCTAAGATAATGTCACACTTCACGGGAACCGTTAGTGTTCTCCGCGCCTATATAAGGGTGACTCGGTGTCACTCTCAAGGTACACTTCACTTATACCACTTTTCGCACATAACGACCTCGTTCATATAGTGACTTGAGCGTTGGATTACCAACATGCATGTAGGCACCTTTCTACTCCACTGTGAAGACTCAACTTCCACCACACCGGAGCACTGTGAACCATCATTAACCTACCTCGATCGTCACTAGACATATCAATAGGCGCTAGAAGGACGGGGTCTTTCACTGATTCCCTGCAATTCAAACATTTCTCCACCCAAGCCATTTTAGGTTATGCATTTTCTCTGCTAAAACCATTTTCAGTTACAAGTTCTTCCACTGGAAGTGTCTGACAGTTACATCTCTCTGCATAAATAATGGCTGGAACTCAAAAGAGAAACACTAGAAACAAAACCTCCACCGCTGCAGAAGTTTGATCAAAGATTGAAACTCTACATGATCCTTCAATTCCAGTTCTCACACCGATGGATCAAGAGGAGAAGAACACTAAAGTTTCTCCGAAAATAGCAAACAATGTGATTCCTTCAGCGAAGGTTCCTCCCTCATCAGGACCACCAATCTTCATTCAAAACCCTTGATGAAAATCAGAATAAACATCCTTGATGAACCAGAGAAAATAAAAAAGAGGAGAAGAGAGGAGAGGAGGAAACCTTAGCTATGGAGAAGAGAGCTAAACACCGTGTTTTCGGAGAATTTGAGGTAAGGGGGAGAATTTTTGCACTTTAGGGTATCTTAATATATGACGGGGGTGTTTAACTCTTAAGATGATGTTGTTGTTATGATGTGGGATTGTGATGAGAGATTTATGATGAATGAATTAAAAGATTAGGTTGAAAGATGAGAATTGAGGAAAACTAGTTTAGGTTTTTGAATTGCGTTTTTTTAGCCGTAAAAAGAGTGGATAATCTGGTAGGTTAATGAAGAATTAGTGTTTGAATGATAGGGTAATCATGGGGTGAATATTAAAGTCGAGTTTGGAGAGTATAGGAACGAAAACGGAGTCGAAAAAGGTTCCCAAAGGCTAAATTTCAGAAGAACTACGATTTTGTTGTTATTGTGCAAAACGCACGGTCTACCCCTGGGAAACACACGAACAGTGAATTGCTTACTGTCTCAATTTAGCAGGTTTAAGTTATGAATTGCGTCTAGGTATCTTCATGAAAAGTTTAGATATGGATGTTAGTTTTCACTAGCCTTTGAAAGGACTCCATTTAAGCATATAGAACTCAAGATATGATCAAAATACTACACAAGGGTTTGTATGGTCGTACTCTTTCCCCAAGCTTAGGAAAGTCAACTTTTCTACCATTTTATGTTCCTAATTAGGTTTAGGCGTCCGTATTAAAGTTGTAGATATGGATGTTAGCTTTCATTTTATTTTGGTTGGACTCCATTTATATTTTTATAGCTTGAGTTATGATTAAAATACCGCATGTGGGTCATGATGTGTTTTCCATGAAATTTCAGCATAACCCTTGCAGTGGACTCTAAAACATCTATGAGAGCAAGTCGTTAGCGTGTAGGGTAAAAGTAAAGGTCCTAAAACTATATATCTATATGAGGAAGTGTGTTTAGGCATAAGGAGAAATGATTATGTCAAGGTAATGATGAGTCTAAAACATGAATCGGTGATAGTGGCTTAATAGGGGGTAAGACATTATGAGGAATGACGAATGGAGTGACAAATATCTTAAGGCTGAGAGCGAAGGATAAGACATGTCACTAGGGAAAAACATGTAGGCCATGGGGATAAAACTAATGATGGATGTGTGTTCTAAACATGACGTTGAATTAACGAAGACGTGAAATATATATATATATATATATATATATATATAATGTGTAAATATGATGTTAATTACTGAATAAGATGTTAACGTTGTATTATAATGAGGTATGATGATAGTATAAATGTAATATGATGATGATGAATGATGTAATAAATGATGCTTAAGAAAGGCTTGAAGGTAACATAGAGAGCTGTAAGAGGGTAATTCATGAACTAATACAGATGAAAATAATAGTAAATTAGAGTACATGATAATTGTAGCGACGAGTATATATGAAGAGCAATAATGTAGGAAAGTTTTTAGGTTGAAGAGAAGAAAAGTCAAGGTAAATGGTAATGATAAAGATACGAAGAGGCATAGGTAAACGATGATAGAGAGGAGTAGGTTAAATAAAAGGATATGGTGAGAGATGTAGGTCACGGTAAGGATTAGAGGATTGATGACAATGAGGGGATTGTTAGGATGAAATGTAAACAAATATAGGAAGTTGTGTATGAAGTAAATGAATGACGTGAGGGGTAGTAAGGGATTCCAGTTAGGATATGAATCGATTAGAAGAGAGTAAGATAAATGAGAAAGAAGATAAGGGATAAATGAAGAAAAGAGGATTGCTTTAGGAATAATTCATAAAAAAGAGACAAAGATAATGGAAGAACCTTAGAATAATGAGTCTATTAACAAAAGTTTAATTTAAAGAGTAAAAAAACCTAAGTAAAACAAGTATATGATGTTAGCGGCCTAAGGCAGTAGACGATGAAGAAGATGATTCAATATATGAATATAAGAATTTACAAGTGGAAGTAATGATATGGTAAGGGCTTAAAACTAAGATGAATAATAGGATACACCATTAAGGGTAAGGTGTAAAGCCAAAATGAACAAGTAGAATGATGAAGTGGTTTAAGGTAATGAAGATGCTAGGTGAAGAAATAAGACGAAGGTAACTGGAGAGGACTATTCAATCTTTGGAAGATTTGTTGAGAGCTTGTGTTTTGAAACAAGAAGTAAGTTGGGCTGAATGTTTACCGTTGGTTGAGTTTACGTACAACAAAAATTTTCATTCAAGTATTGGGATGACACTGTTTGAGGCTTTGTATGAGAGGAGGTGTGGGACACTACTGTATTGGTATGAGTCAAGAGAAAGTGTTATATTAGGACCAAAAATTGTGTAACAAACTATGGAAAAGGTTAAGATGATTCAAGAAAATATGAAACCATCTCAGGGTAGGCAGAAGAGTTACCATGATAAGAGGATGAAGGATATTGAGTTTAAAGTTGGATATCGTGTGTTTTTGAGAGTGAGCCTAGTGACCGGTTTCGGGCGTGCTTTGAAGTGTAGGAAGTTGACACCTTATTTTGTTGGTCCATTTGAGATTATTAAGAAGGTTGGAGCTGTAGCGTATCGGATTGCGTTATCGCCGTCGTTGTTGAATCTTCATAGTGTGTTTCATGTGTCTTAGTTGTGGAAGTATGTGTATGATTTGTCGCATGTGATTCAAGTGGATGATTTGGAAGGGATAATTTGACCATTGAGACTTGGCCGGTGAAGATTCAAGATCACGAAGTTAAGCGCTTAAGAGGAAAATAGATTATCTTGGTGAAAGTGATTTGATTTGGACCAACCGGTGAGAGCGCTACTTGGGAATCGGAGAGTCGGATGAAGGAATCATTTCTAGAGTTATTTTCTTCATGTAATTTTCGAGGACTAAAATTCTTTAAGTGGAGGAGAGTTGTAACAACCTGTTTTTCGTTAGGATTATTTTATTTATTTATTATATGTGTTTAATTGCTTGTTTTTGTGTTTGACTTGTGATTAGTGGATTTTTAGACGAGAGGGTTATTTTAGTCATTTTTAGGAAAAAGGGTATTTTTGTAATTTGGTGAGTGAGGGAATTTTGGTAATTGAGTTCTTATTGCATGTGAGTGCTTGAGGATTAGCTTGGAGCTACCTCTTTATCTTTTTCTTGGAGTCTAGATAGAGCTCTAATTAAGAGTGTCGGAACATTTGAATTTTATGTTATGTATTTATATTAATTGTTGAGACTTGTTGTCTATTATCTCTGAGATTTGAGATATTGTTGGTGATGTATTATGATACTTAAGACATGGTTGTTGAAATTTGTTAATGTTGCTGAGATATTTATGATATTGTTTTCCGATACGAGTTTTTATGAAAATCAGGTTATGCATGTTTTGAGAAAATGTTGACGTACCATCTAAACTCTTCGAATAATTTAGTTATTTGCATGATTTATTGCATTTGAGGTTTATGGTGTTATAACTAGGGTCAAGTTGCTCTTGATATCTTTTGTCTAGTTATTAACCACTTACTTCCTAGATAGGTAGATATTAATATACAAGATATAAATATCAAGATATAAGCATCCATATAGTAATATCAATATTAGGCCCTGTCACAACCTAAGTACCTAATCTAGGGTTGCACTTCGCCGGAATACTAATCCTAATAAAACTTAATAGAGAACAAAAAATATATTGAAATAAACGACATTAAATTAAATAAATATCCAACAAAACAAATAGAGGTTCATCTTAGAAGCCTAGCCTATAAATATCTTGCTACACACAGTAACTAAAACAAAATACAAAAAGATAAAATCATACCCTAGAAAAGATAGACGAAGATGAAACTCCTCCCTGGCTCCTAGAATCACCTTCCTCTTGAACTACTCTAGTTCTGAACAAAAAATTATGATTGAGGAAGGCGGTATTTATAGTAAAAGTTTCCACCTAACTTGGGCTAAAAACATGGGCTTCTAGGGGCGAAAAAGTCACAAAATATGACTTTTTTCGCAAGCAACCAGGCGTTGGGCGCCTAAGGCCATGCACTAGGCGCATGTGTCTGGCAGCTCCAGTCGCCTGTCGCCTTTATAGGTGCGCCTAGTGCATGTGTGTAACAGCTCTGGGGCGCCTAGCGCCCCCCGTGGTGCGCTTGGGCGCTTCAGTGCGTTTTATGTGTTGTTTTACTTGTTTTCTTCACATGTTGAAGTGTTTTCTTCAATGTAAGATGTCTTGGAACTTGGGAACATAACTCCTCCCTCTGTAAAGTCATATGAGACCTCTTGAATCTTCATTTTTCATCATCCCAAGGACCACATAAATCCTCAGATGTCTTATTTTCCCTGATTTGCTTGATTTCTTCGTGAATTACATTAAGAACACCCTAAAATTTCTATGTTTCGGGAAGAATAGAATTACAGACTTAAATATAGAAAACATTACAAATGTCCCGAAATCATAGGCAATTGATCTAATACTCCTCTGTTTTGCTGGTAAAACCTACTAAAATTGACTGAAAAACATGTTAAGAATAACGCAAGATGACCTGTCATCAGATCCCCATAATCCCCTTGGAGGTGGAAAGAAATCCCTCTTTTACTTTTGATCCTTTATCCCAAATCATGTTCCTTGAAAGAAACCAATGTAAAATTACTATAGCACTCTAAAATCTATGACTTAAAATCCACAAAGAATATTAGAAAAATTGTTTAATCTAAAGAACAAGTGGAGAAAGAGATTTCAAGACTCTAGAATGTTATTTGCAATTGATTCAGATAGTTGGGAGATGTATGGGTATAACTATATATAGGGAGAAGTGATAAATACAAAATTTTAGGCAAAAACAATGACTTGATTCAAATCAGAGTAAGTATGATTCGATTCAGACATGTGTAAAAGGGCAAATCTGGAGATATGAAGGTTGATACGATTCAAGCAACTTTAGAATTGAATCAAAAGGTTTCCATATGAAGATTGATATGATTCAAAGAAGCACAAATAGTAACATGAATCTATTCAAAATAACCCAGATGAAGGTTGATACAAATCAAAGAATAGTGATACAGTTTATCAAGGCATAACACAAGACCAAAGAACATAATTGATATGGATCATCATTATGTGATTCAATTCAAGCATGATACGAATAAAAAAGGTGTGAAACGATTCAAATTGACATGATCATCTAAAGCCAAGACCATAGAAGAAAAATTATACGATTTAAGGCAGGATGATTCAATTCAAAGGCATGGAACAAGGAAGTGTTACCACAAAATGAAACTTGACACACATTGAAGAACCGTAAGAAAATGTGGATTTCTAGGTGCTTTATCATATGCTAAATATGTTAAACATTAAAGGAACAATAAACATCATCAAATTATCTAGTAGTGTAATCAAACATAATTAAAACATAAACTATAGTTAAGAGCAACTTCAATTGTTTTTGTGAACTGTGAATGTTGTCCAATTCTGAATTTTTGGTAGCTAATACAACACATTCTTCTGAAACAGCATATGAACAAATGTTTTTGTAAACAATTTGTAATTATGTTCTTGATAATTGTTTATAACAATTGTTCAACAACGAATGAGAGCTAACTACTAATGAAGGCATTTTTGAAAGTCAGGTGGTAGTGAGCAATCCTAGATGTCTAAAAAAACAATATTCTTTTCAGAGACAATATTTAGATATGGTTTTTGGCCAGACCTGGATTTGCCTAAAACCCATTAAGATCGGCCTTAAACAGGTTGGATAGTTTGTTTTAACATCTCTTATTGAAACCCAACAAAAAAATATGAACGTATCAATAGCACAAAATATTTAAATTGCAAGATTTTTTTTTTTTGAGTTTGATGTTAACTGTAACACTCAGAATTACTATTTAATTAATTTTATGAGGTTAAATATGTGGAGTCTTGATTATTGCTGTACTGATTATGCATTTTCGATTGAGTATTATATTATTTTATTGAAGATAGAGTTTTGATGATTAATGATGTGATATGAGGATTAATATGATGAGGGGAAGAATAAATAAAAATAATATAGTGGTGGGAGGTGTGGAATAGGAGTAATAAATAAGTGGGGGAGGATGAAGTAAAATCACGGTATGTGAAGGAGAGAAAAATAATAATAGATGATTGGCCCATTTTCCCTAGTATAAATAGAAAGTTAGAATAAGAAAGAATACTTTTTGTCGAACGTAGAAACAAGAGAAAAGAAGAGAGGAGAACAAGAAAACACTAGATGCGGAGAAGAGAGCCAAAAATCCGTATTTCAAGAAGATTCTAGGTAAGGGGGAGAATCTTTTCATCTTAGGGTATCCTATTCTAAATTTTAGGGTTGAATATTGTTGTATGATGTGTTGATACTGATATCATATGATTCATGGTAATAATGGTGCTGAAATAATGTTGATGATGTTTCTCGTTGTTGTTAAAAGATTAAAATTGAGAAAGCTAAAGCTAGGTTAATTAATATGAGAATTTGATCATCAGGAAAGTGTGTAATTAGATTGGTTGATTTAAAATTGGTGATTTAATGATAAGGTAACCTAAGGGTGGTGTTTGGGGACGATTTAAGTGAGTTTGAGGTCAAAAACGGGGTTTGGGAAGACCCCCTTTAGTGATATCGCAGCAAAACTGCGATTTATGATGTCTGACACACACACACACACACAGTTGTGCCACATGGGAGCACGGCCCGTGCTCAGTTTGCTGCCTATTTTATTCTGTTTTGTTGTTTTTGGGGCGCACAGTCGTGCACCTTTCCCAGTCTTAAGAAAACCAATTTTTCCACTCATCTTTGTTATGAATTGAGTCTATGTGTCTTCACGAAAGTTGTTTATATGGATATTAGCTTTCATTTTATTTTTGGTTTGACTCCATTTGAACATATACAACTTGAGTTATGATCAAAATACTGCACATGGGTCATGCTGTGTTTTCATGAAATTTCAGCACAATTCTTTCAATGGACTATAAAACGTCTTTGAAAACAATAATGATTTTCGGAAAGTCTTTATAGTGAAAATTTAAAATAAGGGTCCTAATCTTTTTTTTTTGGTAGTGAAATAAGGGTCGTAATCTAATGTACCTAAATGAGGGAGTGTGTTTAGGCATAATTAGAAGTGATTACCTCAAAATAATAGCGAGTATAAAACATGAACCGTTGATAGTGGTCTATGAGAATTAATGATGTTAAAGATAACTTGAGAATAGGAAGTGAAAGACAATAATAGGAGAAGACATAGAGGATTCATTTAAGATGGATGACTATGATAAACATAAGTTCCTCAAATTAGTGATGAGCCTAAAATGTGAGGTAGTTTAAGGAGTATAAGGTGAAGCCAAGAGAGATATAGATATGTGGTTTGTGGTGGATTGACAACGATGAGAGTAATTCTGTAGAAAATAATATTTGTGGTAATCTGATAATTTGATTATGAAGAAATAGGCTCCTTTTATAAGAGAAAATACAAGAGTCAACTCCTTCATTTTAGGAGTGATTTAATGGTAAATAAGTAATCATAAATAGGATAATAAAAATAATAACGATATATTTCAACACCCCCCCCCCCCCCCCCCCCTCCCCTCAAGTTAGTGTTTAGATATCAATCATGTTGATCAAGTATTCAAATGTTGTTCTTCCCAAGCTCTTGGTTAATATGTCTGTTGTCTATTGATTGGAAGGAACAAATGGCAAGCAGAGAATACCGGAATCTATCTTTTCTTTGATGAAATGACGATCAATCTCAATATACTTTGTATGATCATGTTGAACAGGATTGTGAGCAATGCTTATAGCGGCCTTGTTGTCAAAATACAATTTCAATGGATGTTTTACCACTATCTGAAGTTCCTTCAAAACTCTAAGAATCCACACACCTTCATAAATTCCTTGAGTCGTTGCTTTAAACTCAGCTTCAGCACTACTTCTTGCAACTACTCCTTGTTTTTTACTTCTCCAAGTCACTAGGTTCCCTTGCACATATATGCAATAACCTGAAGTTCACTTTATATCTGTAGTCGAGCCTGCCCAATATGCATCAATGAATATTGCCACATTTTTATCATTGGTCTTCTTGAAGAATAAACCTTTTCCAGAAGTTGCTTTCAAGTATCTCAAGATTTTGTGCGCAGCTTCAAGATGTTCTTCATATGGAGCATGCATGAACTGACTAACAACACTTACAGAGAAAGTAATGTCAGGACGAGTATGAGCCAAATATATCAGTTTTCCAACTAACCTCTGATACATTTATAACCTTTTTGAGAAGATGAATAACCTATGAAAACACATTTGATTGTACGGGGTTCAAGTTTACCAAAATGTTTATGTTAAATTATTTAGTCCTATTATCTGTTCTAAGAATTGTATTTAAGTGTTAAATTGTGTCTGCACCAATTTACAAAAGTTTTTAATTATCTAACCTACCTCTGATTTTTCTTTTAACAAGTATACCCAACAAAGTCTAGTATGATCATCCGTAAAGGTGATAAACAATTTTTTGTTGGATAAAGTACTAGTTTGATTAGGCCCCCAAACATCGCTATGAATAATTGAAAAAGGTTTTGAAGGTTTATAAGTTTGAATTGGAAAAGAATTTCGATGATGTTTAGCAAATTCACAAACCTCACACTAAAAGAAGATATATCTTTCCGTTCAAATAGTTTTCGAAACAATGCCTTTAAATATTTAAAACTAGGGTGACCCAACCTTAAATGCCATAACATAATGCCATCCTTGTTATTTGAAACAAAAAAAATTTTAATAGAAGAACTTATTGGTCCAGATTGATGTCTGGTTTCTGGTTCATCTTCAAAGTAGTAGAGTCCACCACTCTGCTTAGCACTTCCAATTATCTGTCCCGAGATCAAATCATGAAATACATAGTAATTATCAAAGAAAAGAGTTTGACAATTTTTGTTTTTGGTTAGCTTATTGATAGATAACAAGTTGCAAGACAAATTTGGGATATGTAGTACATCTTGGATGGTTAATTGGGGAGACAAAACAATAGAACATTTTCCTGCCACAGCTGAAAGAGAGCCATCGACAACCTTAATTTTGAAATTTCCTGCACACGGTTTATATGAGGATAATAAACTAAAGTCTCCGGTCATGTGATCGGTGGCTCCAGAATCAACAATCCATGTATGATTAGGAATGACACCGAGGTGGACATATTTTGAAAAGTTACCTTTCTGGGCAATGGAGGAGGTAGGTGTTTGTAGCTTAAGGAGTTCGTACAATTTATCTAGTTGTTCCTTAGTGAATGGAAATGCATTCGAGGAAGATTGTGGCTCTTGATCACAATTAACTTGGAGTGCACAAGTTGATGAGTTGAAAATTATCTTACCCATCATCACCTTTTGTCGTGCCTCCTCTCGTTCGAACATAGATTTATTCATCCCCTTCATTTTTCGATTCCAGTAACTAAAAAAGAAAAAAACAGCAAGCTACAATTCGAAGTTTTTTTTTGGATGAAAAATATCGCGTGTGAACAGTGCCGCGGAATGAATAGTGTGCACGTGAACCATACTCGTGGGAGTGAACAGAACTCACTTGAACAGTACTAGCGAGATGAATAGTACTCTCTGAATAAAAAAACAAAACAAAAAAAAAAACGTAATGGCGACGGTTAGGGTTTATGCGAAAGCAAGGCCCCCAAAATCAGGGGCTCTAATGCCATGTAGAAAATAAAATTGATGGTAATCTAATAATTTGATTATGAAGAAATAAGATCTTTTTTTTTTTTGTAGATAGACGAAATGGCAAAGCCATTATAAACTCACACACACAAGTGGAGGTACCGGGGTTCGAACCCCGGTCATGACATCCGGCCTAACAATTTCGGAATTTTGCCAGTTGAGCTAGGACTTCTGGATAGAAATAAGATCTTTTTATAAGAGAAAATACAAGTGTTAACTCCTTCATTTTAGGTGTGGTTTAATGGTAAATAAGTAACCATAAATAGGATAATAAAAATAATAACGATATATTTCAACAAATTCCTTGGAGTATTTAAAGAGTGTAATGTTGTAAGTTAATTAAGAGGGTATAAACTTGAATAAACCAAGAATACGATGGTAGTAGTTAGAATGATCGATGGTATTGAAAGTGATCGAAAGTATGAAGATAAGACATAAAATAGGAATGAGTTAAAGAAGTGAAAAGGACGATTATAAGAGGGGATATGGAGTAGGTGATTTTGGGAAACTGATGAGGTCAAACATAATCTCCTTAAACCAATAATGAGCTTAGGAAGGTTGTAGGTTAAAGAGTAAAAGAGTCAAGATAAATGGTAATGTTAAAGAAGAGATGAGGCGTATGTAAACGAGAATAAGAAGAGGTGGGTTAAATAAATGGGTATGGTGAGAGATAATAATTGTGTTAGGATAAATATCGACTTACTTAAGATTAATAAGACGATACTATAACATTGTAAATAACGTGGTCACCTTGTGAGTCTCAAAACACGAATTAAGTTGGACGAGAATAAGATGATTATAAAAGGGGTTATAAAGTGATGGGTTGGGGTAATCAAAGGTAACCAAGTAATTTACCCAAGGGAATTAAAGAGCCTAAGATGTTTGATAGACATGAATGTATAAGGTGTAAAAATGAATAAAGAATATAGTATGGTCGAATTTAGATGATTGTAGACAATGACAAGATTGCTAAGATGAAATGTAAACGAAGATAGGGAGTTGTGTATTAAGTAATGAATGATGTTACAGATAATAATAGCGCTGAGTAAGATGAGAATTGATTAGAAGAGAGTAAGATGAATGAGGAAGAATAAAAGAGATAAGGATTTATAGTGATTGACGATAATAATAATGACCGATAATGAGAGAATAGAACCCTAAAATGTAATGAAGTTTTAGTGGGGAAAGTCGCTGACTTCGAAAGTAATGATAATGTGGGATAATAAATTTAAATTAGAATGAAGTTAAGATTATGGGAATGGTTAATGATACAAATGACAATGAATGTGAGAGGAAGTAATACGATATAAAGTTGTTTTAATAAGAAGAATAATTATGAAAGAGGTAATGACGATGGTGAGGTAAAACCAAGTTGTCTAGATGGAAGACGTTATAAGGAATGTTAATGGAGAAGTAAACATCTTAAATTAAGAATGAATAATAGGGTATGCTATTAGGATGAAAGATGTATATACGCTCATATAAGATGTTAATTGATGACGAGAAGTTATCGTTGTATGATGATGATTTATGATGAGATAATAATTGTTGTATGTCGATGATGAATGATGAAATAAATGACGCATGTGAATGACGAATAATGACAAATGACATGCTTGGTTTATAATGACGAATAAAATGACGAAATAATTTATGTTGTGAGAATGATCTGTTGCTGATGTGTTATTATACGGTGTTTAATGAGTCTTCATGCATCATATCATAATTAGGAAAAATGACGAATCACGAATGTATGTTTAGTAACACAACTCTGACATACATTAAAATGACAATAGAAATCGGTACCGATGTGCATATAGGCCTTAAGGATGAATTGCATCTTCTAATATACATATGGGTGTGTTGATCTTGATACTGTTGGGAATATTATGTATATTCCTTTGGTGTTTTGAAATTGATGAATTATGTGAATGGATATGTAAATGATAATGTGAAATGATGATGTGTAAATGATGAAGTATAAACGATGATATATATGTGATGATGAGTAAATGAGTTTGACTTACATCGATTCCAAGTATTGACGTTATTCGTGTATTTTATTTATCTTTTATCAATTGTAATATCACCTTTTTGATGTTGTTGTGTGCTCTGGGGTACATACACTCAGGACAAGGAGCTCTAGCTACGGGACAATTAGAAGTTGGCGATAGAAGTTCTCTTTTGCCATTATCCTTATTAGTGAAAACCATGTAGTCGAACACGTGCTCTGATTTGTAACATTAGGGTCGGTGGGTTATCATTTAATTTATGCTATGAAGTTTAAAGATCTTAGAAGTTCTGTTTACTTTACTTGATGATGAAAATTAAACTTGTTTTATTGTGACAGTCGAATTATTCCGCTGCTGATTCGAGATTTAATAATATATGAAGTTTTTGAATTATGATATTTGTATTATGAATTTGATAAATGACGAGTAGGAGTAACACCTTATATTAAATTCATTCTTTTACACAAGAGCGCTTATATGAGATGACACATGTCTCTTATAGCTTAATCAAAGTCCTGGGTTCGAATTCAACCTTGCGCATGCAGCAGTGTTAAAACTCTTAGGGAGAGTTACCGCCCATTTTGGGTCCCACTATGCTCGAAGGATTAGTCCTCGCAGTTGCACGCAGAGGATACCCGATTTATACCAAAAAAATTCATTCTTTTTATTTAATATTCCAAAGTTGGGGTTTAGGGTATTACATTAACGGTTTTTATCTTGATACTTTCTCCGTTCTTAAATACATGTCTAAGTCGATCACATGACACTTTTTAATACAAAATTTTGATAATTAATATCTTTAATTATCTATCATAAAAATAATAAAATTTGATATTATGAAAATATTCATTGAAACAAGTCGAACAACATCTTAAATGCTAATATTTGTATTTATTTATTAGTAAATATAGTCAAAGAAATTTTTGTGAACCATGCATATTGTAAAACCGCAACATGTATTTAAGAATAGAGGGACTAAGTAGATAAACAAATTAATAATATTTTTTTAAGGAAAACAAATTAATAATAATTAGTTTGCTCATAAAAAACAAATTAATAATTATTCAAAAAATTAATTGATTATAGTAATTTGCAACAACATTAAAAAAACAAATTATTTTCTTTGAAAAAAAAACTTATTAATTTGTAGCAACATTAAAAACAAATTATTAAGTAACAACATTAAGAATTTAAGAACATGGTTGACATTTGTCTTTCTAACAAAAGAAAATTATGAACATTATTACTAATTAATCACTAATCATGAAAGATCATGTTTCCTCATTTTATCGAATGCTCTGTATGAATCCCACCCCGTCCATTGTAGAATTTAATAAGATTTTAGGTTCCATTGTTAAGACTACCAACAACCATTATCCCACTGCTATTTCCCTTTTCACCATTTGCAATTCCACGGAATTATGCCTGATATTGCTACTTTCAACATTGTGATTAATTGTTACTCTCACTCAGCGGCGAAGCTCGCAAACAATTTATGCAGGGGTCAACTATAAAGAAGTTTTTTTTTTTTAAACAAACATTTTAAATTTAAGGATAAAATATATTTTTAATCCCATAAATTATAATTTTTTAGGTTTAGTCCTTAAAATAATTATTCAATTTCTGTCTCAGTTTTTTAAAATTATACAAAAAAAAGTGGTTTTAGTCTTGAATTTAATCTCTAACAAAAAATTAAGGACTAAAATTAACAAATCTTAGGAACTTAACATAAAAATTGCTATTTAGAAACATCGGGCAAAATGCGTTTCGAGAACCCAATTTCATCAATAATTGTCTATTTAATAATAGATTAATAATGTCTTTTCAAATGTAAATAAATAGGTTATTTGCAAGAAACTCATTGTCCATTTAATTTGTCTATGACTATTGTCTTGATAATTTTTATTGTTGAAAAAAGTTTTTCTATTGTTGTTATTGACACCAAAAGTGTCAAACCAATACAAATAAATATATCATTCTAGTAGTAATTTTTTTACTTTATTATTTATGCTAATTTTTGCAACTAAATTTATTTGGGATAGCTCAATGTTTATTATTTGGGGTAGCCAGATATAAATACATACGACCACTTCAAAAATAATTTTTTTTTTTGGGGCAGCCAAGGGTACCCCTCCCATATGAAGGGCTACGCCCCTGCTCTCACTTAGGGGAAATGAATTTTGCTTTTTCCGTATTTGCTAAGATTCTCAAATTAGGTCATCACCCCACAACAATAACCTTCAATACACTTATCAATGGTATGTGTCTTAACGGTAAGGTCAAGGAAGCTTTTATTTTTCTTGCATTTTTTTTTTTATCATTTTTGCATTTAATTTTATTTCTGTTTATTATTATCATTTTGCATTTTAATTTTTGTCATTTATTTATTTGCAATTAGAATATATTTTAGAGAAATTGTAAATATAAAGAAAAATATGCATTGTCTTTTATTTATTTATTTAGCTTTCATATATCAAAAAATTCAAACGAAAAGACATTAGGTTTAGTTTATTATCCAAGGGAAAGAGGATTCGTTTTGACCTAGCGTTACTACGGAATTCTCTCGCGTTTAATTTATTGTCACTTTAACTTTTAGGCCTTTTAAAAATAATAAAAATAAAAAAAACATTCAAATAATCAAAAAAAAAAATTCACAAAAAAATAAATTATTTTCCTAAAAAAAAACTTGATCCTCATAAAGTGATTTTCCATTTTTATTTTCTTAAAAAAACTTTAATCCATTTTAATATATTTAAACCCTTTCTTAAAATAATAAAAAAAAAACAAATTTTCTCTTTGCCATTTTGCTTTTATTTTTAAAACCTTTCTTAAAAAATAACAAAAAACATCAAACAAATCACTCGGCTTTTTACCCCGAACTATGTGGTTTTGATCCCTCATGGGTACGTAGGCAAAAGACTTTGTCTTTCCGAATCAAAAAAATATAAATAAATATATTCTTTTTCACCAATCTTATTTGCAAGCAAATGATAAACAATTTTAGCCAAAAATAAATAAATGCAAGAGGTTCCTATTGAATACTATAAACATTTAGGGTGTTAATACCTTCCCTTTACGTAACTAACCCCCGAACATTAAATCTCTAAAAATTGTGGGTTTATTCAAACTTTTCCCCCTTTCCCTTGGAAAAAATTAAAGCTCGGTGATGAACCTAAATTTGTGAGTCAACACTAATCAATAACTTGATCTCCGAAAATCACCTCGACAACCTTAACAACATTAACCAATACAAGAATTTCTCACCTCATTCTTTATCTAACTTAATCAACTCAACAAATACAACTGTATCATAAACATCGCCTCTGGATACAAAATAGTATCATAAACATCCTCTCTGGATACAAAGTAGTATCATAAACATCGCCTCTGGACACTTATGAATGCATGAACATATGACTCAACAATGCATACATTCATACAACAAATCATCAACATAAACACTAACATTTTTCATGCATGCGATCACCATCAATCCACCATCATTTTTGCATGTAAGAACTCATAATCATTAATAAATCATCATCATTAAAATTATCATCATAATCATCATCAACAACAATCACCTCAAAGAAACAATAAGGTTTCACATTCACATAACACATAAAAGACGGACAACTATCTACATCATGACATTCATTATATTAAACACCCATTCATCATTGATTTATTCTTATTCTATCATATCATCTTAAGCATGAAGCCAATTGTAAGGTATCCGGTCATGAAACCACATTTTAACAAAGTTTGTCTATTTTCACAACTTTCATCATTTTCTAAGCAATTCACCAAAAACAAAGCATTCATGTCCGAACACCTCAACAAGGCATATACACTAATCACATATGATCATAGTAGCATAGACATATCCACATCATAAGCCAATTCCAATTAATTCCAAAGTTTCACTAAGTTCGTCTCATTTTATCACTTTTTCAAAGAATTCCAATTTTCGAAGCAAACAATGTTAAAGCTCATGCCTACCATTCAAAACCATTTTATAACTCATTGTTACAGTAAACAACCCTAATCCTACCCTTTTCCATTGAGAAAACGAGATTTCGGAAAATTTCATGTTCTTGAACATTTTTCATAAAGTTTTGATTCGATTCACAAAACCAATTTCAATCCAATTCATTTGATGTTTCCAAAGGTTTAGCAAGCATAACAACTGTTAAATACATCAAAAGAATCGTTTAGGAAAGTCTGGATCGACCCCGAGTACCTGGAATGCCCCAAAAGGAGGGTGCTGAACTGAGCAACTCGCCATTAGCTATCCATGAGCTCACCTGGCGAGTTGCACCAGAACATGGAACCCTGTTCTGGAGTATCCTCTCGAAAACCCATCCAAATTTCCCCAAAAACCCCGATTTTGATCCCCTTTGACCCAAATTCGTCCCCCAAACTTGTTAATTGGTTAACATACATCAAAAGGCAATCAAAACAACATCAAACATAGAATCATATCATCAAAGTCATCATCTAGTTCAGTTTTCACCAAAAGTTCATATTTTCTCATTTTCATTCAAACTTCACAAATAACCACACCAATTCAAAACCCATCAACATACAAACATGTACAAACATTTATGAAGTGAATTTAAACATGTTTCAACAATAATCACTCATCAATTCATGGTTCACACTTGAATAAGCAAAAATTATCAAAACAACTTATCACCAACAACAACTATGAATTTTAAGCACATAACATATCAATTTCATGAAACTTAACATACCCATAATTACAGATGAATTAAAAGCACGGAATTCATCATCAAAAATCACAAAAGTCACAATTAACACAAAAGCACTTAAGACCAATAATTGAAAAGATGAAGTTATAACTTAATTGATGAAAATGATCTATCCCCCTTACCTATAGGTCTTGAATCCACTAACTTAAACTTCAATCTCCTCTTAACTCTTCAAACCCCAAGCTTTTCTCTAGCTTCCTCTTCTTTTCTCTTCTCTCCAAGTCTTGTGATCTACTTTCTCTCTCTACCTCTTAAGTTTTTGAGAAAAACTATTTATTCATGTTTTGGACTTATAGAAGAAGTATCTAAATCCTTTGTATGATTTGTATTATTTGCGTGATTTATCGCTTTAAGGGTTTAGGGTGTTACAATATTTGTATTATGAATTTGATAGATGATGAGCAGGAGTAACACCTCATATTAAATCCATTTTTTTACAAAAGAGCGCTTATATGAGATGACACATGTCTCTTCTAGCTTAACCAAGGTCATGGGTTCGAATTCAGCATTGGGCATGCAACAGTGTTAAAACTCTTAGGTAGAACTTACCACCCATTTTGGGTCCCACTATGCTCGAGGGATTAGTCATCGCAGTTGCGTGTGGAGGATACCAGGTTTACACCTAAAAAATTCATTCTTTTTATCTAATAGTCCAAAGTTGGGGTTTAGGGTGTTACATTAATTGTTTTTATCTTGATCCTTTCTCCATTATTAAATACACGTCTCAATCGATTACATCACACATGTTAATACAAAATTTTGATAATTAATATCTTTAATTATCTATCATAAAAATAATAAAATTTGATATTATGAAAATATTAATTGAAACAAGTCGAATAACATTTTAAATGCTAATATTTGTATTTATTTATTTATTAGTAAATATAGTCAAAGAAATTTTTGTGAACCATGCATGCATATTGTAAAACCGCAAATGTATTTAAAGAATAGAGGGACTAAGAAGATAAACAAATTAATAATATTTTTTTAAGGAAAACAAATTAATAATAATTAGTTTGCTCATAAAAAAAATTAATAATTATTAAAAAAATTAACTAATTATAGTAAATTGAAACAACATTAACAAAAAACAAATAAATTTTCTTTCAAAAAAAACTTATTAATTTGTAGCAACATTAAAAACAAATTATTAAGTAATAACATTAGAATTTAAGAACATGATTGACATTTGTCTTTCTAACAAAAATAATTTTATTCCTTCAAATTTTTATTTTAGTTTTATGAACATTATTACTAATTAATCACTAGTCATGAAAGAACATTGACAAATGACAATAGTACTCTAGTCCGTAGAAACCGCACAATTAACCCAAAGTTAATCAGTTAGTTTGTTGTGTCACAAATTAAGCTATGCCAACCTTATTATCAGTTATCACCCAAATCAAAACTAACTAAACAATCTTCGAAAACGACATCGTTTCCTCTCATTTTCCCTTCATATAAATAAATCACTCATTCTTTTTCTTCAGGAAAAAAGAGTGAAGAAGAGAGAGGAAAATCTCTACTCTTTTCTCGCTTCATTCCAGATTCGTTCAATTTTCGAATCCATGGCAAGATTTCAAACCTAATTCGCTTTCGAATTTCAATTCATTCTCAAATCATGCACTTCATGTTAATTAACGGTAAGTTTTTTCATTATAATTTGTGGTTCTCGTTTTTTAATTTTCCTATTTAGAAGAATATTATGATTATTGTGAAAATTAGGTTTTGTTAATCTAATTATTATAATTTTATATAATGATCTCAGATTTTTGTTTTGTTTTTATTTTAATCGATTGTTATAATTTAGATTGGAGTTAGGTTATGGTGTTATTTGGAGATTTTTTATTTAATTATTTGTTAATTGAGATTGTGTTAGATATGAGATTGTTAATTTGTTGACTTAAATGTTATGGATCAAACATTGTAATAATCTTTATTGTGCTCCTTTAAATTGAATTGACAAAGCACCTTGAAAATGTGAAATAAACCAATGAAGCACTGACACCGACATAATTGAATGTAATCACATGTGTGGGTGTCTGATATTGACTCTAGTCAGACACAATTCCATTGGAAGTGTCGGTGCTATAGAGAAATAAACACCTACTCCCTCCGGTCTCAAGTATAAGAAAAGATTCTTTTTTTAGGTTCATTGAATAATTAATATATCTGCTTTACAATGTAGACCAGATACATTAACTACTCAATGAACCTAAAAAAGGAATCTTTTCTTATATTTGAGACCGGAGGGAGTATATGGTTTTACATTATTTTAATGTTGATAGGACCTAGTTACCTACGTTGGTTAATGGTTACACATCACATGGGGAATGTAACTCTTTCAAGTTTTTGGGTTTTTAAAACATGCAACAAAGTAATGCAGTGATTCATGATATAAATTGTGATTCTTTATGCGCGGTTTAATTGTCTGTTTTTTCATTCATTTTTATATATTTAATTTTTTTTTTTGTGTCATTTTTAGAACTACATTCTATTATTGCCAGTGTTGTCAAATAGCTGCCATAGTGTATCGGAGTTTGAACAAATCGATCAATATTGTTCCTCAATATGCTATTTAGTAAGAAGTGTTATCTGATAGTGACCATAGCAGTGTTATAGCACTTTAGCGTTCTAGAAATTAAACAAAGCGCTATGACAACACTGGTTATGGCATTGTGCTATGAATATGACATGATGTTCTATAGTAGTTATAACTTGGCAATTTGTGATGAACAATTTTCTTGTGACTCGATTATTCAAATTTCAGAATTAATTTAATCATATATTCATACATATTGTGCTTCTCGGATGGTGTTTAAAATACTACAAACAAAATGCATCGGAATTACTTTTGCTTCATTATTTTTATTTTCTTACGGATGATGTTCTTTAGAAGTTATGTAAACTTGTGGGTTTTCAATTTTGACATATAATTTTATGGTTCTACTTGTGAGTCTACTTTTCTTGGATGTCAGATGTTGTTAAAATTATGTTAGTTTTCCTTTTTGTATTTACTTGTTTTACTGGCATTTGTGTACTTATTTTAAGCAGTCACACACAAATTAAGACTTTGTTATTGATTTTTTGCGTAGATTTTTAGAGGTTGAGGTCAACTGGGGAAGCCAATAGCCGAGACTCAGTTTCACAGCAAAGTGATTCTTTTGTTGGACAATGACTTATTTACTGATATTGCTGTGATTTCTGCCGTTGCATTGTAAACTTATCATCTTTAATGATGTGGAATTTCGCATCACATGCCCTTACGAGCATTAGAATGAAAAGAAGCTCGACAGAGCCAATCCTAAGTTGTGCAGAATGCTCAGATGATGAGGTCTGCTCTAATGTAAGCAAAGATGAAGGGCTGGAATGTCCAATATGCTGGGAATCTTTCAATATAGTTGAGAATGTGCCTTATGTCTTATGGTGTGGCCACACCCTCTGTAAAAATTGTGTCCTAGGACTTCAGTGGGCTGTGATGAAATTTCCTACTCAACAAATCAGGATTCCTTTCTTCGTTTCTTGTCCATGGTGCCATCTACTATCATTCCGGTTCATCTACAAGGGAAATATGAAATTTCCTCGCAAGAATTTCTTCCTTCTTTGGATGGTTGAGAGTCTAAATGGGGATAGACATAAGGCTGTTTCTGCTTCTGTGGACAGCCAGCCAATTTGGTCCCCCAAGGTCAACCTTTTGGGAAGTCAAGGTACTGGTTGTAGCCCTAGTAGGCCCTCAAGTAGTCACTGTTCTGAACAATTGGGATCTAACAATGCTGTTCGCCTAAGTGATAGAGAGAGGCACTATTTTTCCCTTCATAAGTCTCTGGATTTCTTCCTTCACTTTACATCCAAGTTCCCATTGGTCATCATTTTCCTTCTGATAGCCTTTTTTGTAATTCCCTGCAGCATTGTTATTTTAATCATTTACTTCCTACTCACTATTATTTTTGCTATCCCATCATTCATAGTATTGTACTTTGCATACCCTACGATCCAGAGATTGGTTAGAGAAATAACTTCATAAGATGAAGACTTGCTCCTACAGTCAGTTCTGGTGGTTTAATCCAACTTATTGGGAAAAAAAACTTTGGATTGAAAGTTCTACCATTTGGTAATTCTGTTGTTATTTTTAGGTTTTCATACTTTTACGATTTATTTCTTGTGTAGTTTTTTGTGCCATTTTCATATCAACTAATTAAGAGTAATTTTATTCTTTTGTCAGTTGTAATTTTCGTTTTCCTGAAGTGAAGTTTAACTGTTGTACAAAGAAGTCTTACATGCTAAAATTTTATGTGCAAAATTACTATTGTTCTGTGAATACTTGTAGAATATATGTTTCTTGCAACATCTCTTAAGTATGGGCTTACTTTGATTTTACATGTCATGATGGAAATTGCCATATGCTTCATTATATAGCTTAATTTTATAACCTATTAAGCTCTGGATTAGCATTTGTTTCAGCATTTCTGACCTAATTACCGGGTGACCTTTGACGTCTGCACCGGTTTCCACACCCTAGTTTGATTTAAATACAATCATTGATGTTTCATATAATCATTGATCATCTTATTGGTTAATTTGTCATTTCCGAAAAATGAAGTTGACTATCGAACTGTGCTACCAAAACTAAATCCCAAAACAAGGAAAGCTAAACTGGTTTACACAAGAAGTAGCTCTTGTATTTGGTGAAGCTTACATATCTGTTTTTCAATTTTTATTTTATTTTATAACATCTTGTATTGTCTTAGTATTAATGATGACTAAGAGCTATAGATAGAACTATGTACAAGCACTTAGATCGTTGCTTCTCAAACTCCTGGATATTTGTCCATTAACTCATCAATTAACTCAATTAACTCCGGACTTGGAATTGTACTTGCCTTCCCTTTTGCTTGTAACTTTTCATTTTCTAGGCAGCTTTCCTCAACCTTGGCTCTCGCTCTGTCTGCAACTCTATTTACATACTTCATCTTATTTTGAAATTTCTCCAAAGATTTCTTCCTTCCCCGTTCAAGTTCACTCTGCAATTTTTTTCGGCTTTCTTCAGCCTTGGCTCTCGCTCCGTCTGCAATTAGATTTACATACTTCTCCCAAGATTTCAACCTTCCCTTTTCAAGTTCACTCTGCAATTTAGAAGTTTGCAATTAGTTTTTAAATTAAAGTTCAACTTTTCATCTCCCATTACATTTTTTACCCGGGCTCTCTAGTTTTTTTTTATCATTCCAGACTTATTGTTCATACTAGACTGCTAATTGTTTTACAGATAGCATCTACTCACATGTTTTGAACTCTGAAAAAGTTATGAATAAGACACAAATTTAACAAGACCTAGAACATTATCTGATTTTAGGTAAGGAAGCATTTCATGACCTGCTTAAAGAAAGCACTAAATCAATTAGATCCATGAAACCTAATAAAGAGTGTCCGAGAGAAACCTGTTGCTTCATTAGCTCGCGTTTGGCTTTTATCTTCTTCTTGTCTTCCCAGGAATCTATCAACTCTTTAGACTTCTCATACTTGACAATGTTTTTCATTAGTATATAAACTGCATGTAATGCTTGATTCAAGAGATGATAATATTTACTCTAGTTATGTTTGAGAGTGTTTTCTTTGTATTCAATGTAATCCTACTTCCAAGTACCTTTGTTTGATCTTGTCGGGCTCAGTTCTCTCCTGTTTTTCTGCCCATTGTTTGACCTTGTCGATCACAGTTCTATCCCATACATCTGCACTTGTCTCCCCATTGTTTGATCCTGTTGTAGTCTCTCTTTGAGGGTCAGGTTTCCTTGAAGTCTTCCTAATTGATGATGGTGGTGACGGCAGTGAAGGAGGAGCTTTTGGTGCTGTGGTGTCAGTTTTTTTTCTAGTGAAAGATGAAGTCTTTTTCACTGATAGTGCAGGGGTAATGGGGTTTTCCGGTTTCTTTTCTTCTACAACTTGGTCATCTTTAGATCTAAATGAACCTAAACATGATGCAGACAAAGTTTAATAAACTTGATTTTCTTTTTGTTTTTTTACTTAAGAGTAATGATAATTATGATTCATAAATGGAGTGGTATGTGCTCATATTTACCTGATAATCGCTTGGATATACTACTGAGAAGGGACTTTGAAGATTTTGGGCTGTCCACCTTGCTTTTGACCTTGGCCGATGATGCCTCCGGGGTCTCACTCTTCTGCTCAGAGGTCTCTTGCAAATTAATTGAGAATGCAGCAGCAGCTACTGCTGCACCATGCACCATTTCTATGTAGTCGTTATCACGACCTGTTTTACTTGAAAGCTGTTTTTGTAACCAACTCTGGCCCTTTTTCTTCTCTGCTGAAAATGGTCAAGACAGTTTTTACACGAGGTCAAATGAAATTTTATCCCACGTTTTTCTGAACTGACTTGGCTGTTGGTTGCATGCTCTTATGTGTAATTGTCTAGACTTCATTTCTAAAACTTTTCAATAACCATGCATGGCATAATTTTTTTTTATCTTTGTTTCTTTTCCTCATTTTTATGGTAAATGCTTGATAAATTAGTAAAATTATGAAATACTCATTTTTATGGTAAATTCTACATCTAGTTATCACACAAACATTAATCATACACTACAAGAGAGAAGTGAAAGAGAGATTAGCTTTGCAAGACTTCATTCCCAATAGGTACTCATTTCAACCACTCCCTAGTGGGGTACATAATAAGTTGGATATATTATATATTGGTTCGGAAACCACCGATGAGAGAAATGAAGGTAAGGGGAAATAGGTAACCAAACATTACCTTTGAAAGACTGAGTTTTCTGCATAGGTATTTTCCGATCCCTTGTGGCACCAAGATCAGCTTTGTTCTCCTCCGTACCAGTAAGTTGTACCCTAACAAAATTGTTCATGTAAAGTTTGTAAACCGATGAAAATTATGAGCATCTTTAGTTCTATTTTTATATAGCTTACACCAATATATCTGTTGAACAAATATTTACTTGATGTAGATATTATTAAGAGGAATGCTAACAACACACATTCTAACACACACTTTTCAACACACTCTCTTTGATTGGTTAAAAGTCACATGGGTCCCACCAAAACATGTGGGTTCCATATAAATTTGGTGGGTCCCATACGAATTAAGAAGACTTCAAGGAAACCTGACCCTCACAAAGGAAGGAATTAGAAGAGAAACATAGATATTTTTATGTAACATAATCCTATTGATTAGGGGGAAGGGTTCCCTTCAGGGACAATATGGTCCTGTAAAATCAAGACCCTTAAAAGAAAAGGGTGTTGAGGATTTTATAATGATGTTTGAATGATGGAGATTCTCCTTCGTATTGGTGATCGGTTCAACAGAGAAGACATGAGATTTTCAATGGTGAGATTCTGATCAAACATGGGTTCTCAATAATTTTCATATTCAATATTTAATTTATTGCAAAATAACGTTGAAAAACTAGCTTTTTCAATCTTGTTACCACCATTAACAGTGGTAAATATTAAATATTGTAACAATAAGCAAGATATATATGACTGCAGTATATTTGCAATACATGTTTACCATCCAATAAGATGTGTGAGAAGAAAATTCAGAGCTACTAACCTCATTTGAGTTCATAAATTCTCCATTCTACTGGGTGGGTTTTATTCTCAGGTTTTCCATCCATCACTTATATGGGTTTGTTATCTGTGGGGCCATCATTTGGAGGAGAACAAGCAAGGTTAAATATACTTTGCATATGGTAACTGGTTTGGATCTCTTGTGCCTTTTGGAGAAAGATAGGTATTCTTTTCTTTGTTGCAGACTTAACTTTCAGTATAGTGTATATTTTAGTTGATCTTCTCGACCAATACTTTTAATCCATATATGATATATCTATGGTGAAGAATTGAAGAATCACTAGTTGTGTGCTTTGTCAAAACAACCTGGAATAAGGATGGGAAAACCACTCTTTCCATTACGTCTTCAAGATAAAAACAAATTTTAAAAATAGATATTAGCGAACATATATTTGCAAGGAACTGTATGCAATATATAGTCCTATATAAAAAGCTGCTTTACATTTTGGGCGCATTTCAAAGTTTATTTAGGTTTATCTTATAACATAAGCATTTATTTTATTTTTTACAAAAATAAACAATATTTCATTCAAATTGATAGAGTACATCGATACGATACAAATCTAAAGTTGCTAAAAACAAAAAAGGATGAATACGTGAACAAACTCACAACATCCATGTTAATAACATAAAACGGCACATGCCTACAAATATGACTATATTCAAGCCACTAAAATACTCATGTTTCTGGATCTGCAACGTTGACGATGCAAAAGTCATTGATTGAATCTGCACTTGATCAAAGCTAATCTTTCAACCTGAATATAATAAACACCGCACTAAGACGGAAAATAAAAACACACTGCACAAAAACGAGATATCAAATAAACAAAGTCGTGCTAGACAACGAAATCAAAAAAACAAAGATTAGAAAATACGTAAAAATCACTTATTATTATTATTATTATTATTATTATGCACTCCAGAGACCTCACATAATTATTATCATGCACTTCTTTATTCCTCCACAGCCATATATAATGACAAATCATTGCTCAAAAATCATTCCACTTAACCTCCAAATTTCCCACCTCAATACACTATAAGTCTATAAGTTATAACCTAACCACTGCTGCAACTCCAGAGGAAAAATAAAACTGCCACATAACTTGGTCGGAAAGATATCTATCCACATAGCGATGTCTAATGGACGATCTCTTAACACATGCAAGGTAGTTTCGATCTCAATATTACAATGCTTACAACAAGGAGCTCCAAATGCATCTTGTTTTTCCTTTCATTGGCTAATAATCTATCTTGACACATAATATGTTCAAAGATATGCAAATTGTTTGAAGCTAAACAAATTGTTTGTCGAAAACCAGATATACTCATAAGACTAACTCTTGTTTGTCTCTTAACTATATAGTTTGTCTCTTAACAAATTGTTTATAACAGCTAATCACTTATATATAGATTTTTCAGATCAAATAACGTTTGTGGTCCTTTAAGACATATATGTTTATAACATGTTAGTTTTTAAGTTTATTTTGTTACAAATTGGTTTTTAAGCACTGCTATCCTATTTTCATCAAACTCAGCTAAAAAGTATTTATGTGGATGTTTAATGTTAAGTTGGTATGCCCAAATTTACCACTCTCAAAACTAGGGCTCATAGGTGTATTACTCAGTCTTGATCTGATACAAAATTGATCCATTACTAACTTTATAATATTGTTAATAAAATATTTATCCGGAAAATGAAGTCGACAGTCGAACTGTGCTACCAAAACTAAATCCCAAAACAAGGAAAGGTAAACTGGTATACTCAAGAAGTAGCTCATGTATTTGTTGAAGCTTACAGTTCTGGTTTTTCAATTTTTACAGCATCATATATTGTTTGAGCATAAATGATGAGTAAGAGCTATTGATAGAACTATGTACAATCACTTAGATCTTTGCCTCTCAAACTCCTTGATGTTTGGCAATTAGTGACCTCAGAAGCAGAAATACATCCGTGGCAGTTTGCACGTTCTTCGAATTGTACTTGCCTTCCCTTTTGCTTGTAGCTCTTCATTTTTTCGGCTTTCCTCAACCTTGGCTCTCGCGCCGTCTGCAACTAGATTTACATACTTCATCTTATTTTGGAATTTCTCCAAAGCTTTTAACCTTCTCCGTTCAATTTCACTCTGCAATTTAGAAGTTTGCGATTAGTCTTTAAATTTCACCGCCCGCAACATTTTTTTCCTGTCCTTTCTAGTTTCTTTTATCATTTCAGACTTATTGTTCATACTAGACAGCTAATTGATTTGCACATAGCACCATCTACTCACATATGTTTTGAACTGTGAAAAAGTTATGAATAAGGCACAAATTTAACAAGACCTAGAACATATCTGATTTTAGCTAAGGAAGCATTTCATGACATGCTTAAAAAAAGATTAAATGCATAAGATCTATGAAACCTAATAAAGAGTGTCTGAGAGAAACCTCTTGCTTCATTAGCTTGCGTTTGGCTTTCATCCTCTTCTTGTCTTCCCAGGAATCTATCAACAATTTCAACTTCTCATACCTGACAATGTTTTTCATTAATATATAAGCTGAATGTAATGCTTGATTCAAGAGATGATAGTATTTATTCTAGTTCTGTTCGAGACTGTTTTCTTTCTTACAGATTCAATGTAATCCTACTTCCAAGTACCTTTGTTTGATCTTGTCAAGCTCAGTTCTCTCCCATTCATCTTCATTTGTCTCCCCATTGTTTGATCCCGTTGTAGTCTGTCTTAGAGGGCCAGGTTTCTCTGAAGTCTTCCTAATTGGTGGTGGCGGTGGTGGCGGTGGAGGAGGAGCATTTGGCGCTGTGGTGTTAGTTTTTTTTCCAGTGAAATTTGAAGTCTTTTTCATTGATGGTGCAGGAGTAATGGCCTTTTCCGGTTTCTTTTCATCTATAACTGAGGATATTGACGACTTGTCACCCTGGTCATCTTTAAATCTAAATGAACCTAAACATGATGCAGACAAAGTTTAATAAACTTAATTTTCTTTTCGTTTATTTACTTAAGAATTATGGTAATTATGATTCATAAATGGAGTGCTATGTGCTCATCTTTACCTGATAATCGCTTGGATGCACTACTGAGAAGGGACTTTGAAGATTTTGTGCTGTCCACCTTGCTTTTGACCTTGGCCGATGAGGCCTCCGGGGTCTCACTCTTCTGCTCAGATGTCTCTTGCAAATTAATTGATAATGCAGCAGCAGCTACTGCTGCAGCATGCACCATTTCTATGTAGTCGTAATCACGGCCTGTTTTACTTGAAAGCTGTTTTTGCAACCAATTCTGGCCCTTTTTCTTCTCTGCTGAACATGGTCGACACAGTTTGTATAAAGTACGTCATATTCAAATGTATCCCACGTTTTTCTGGACTGTATCTGGTTACAATAATTTAATAACCTAAGTGTAGATTTTTAAGTTTTTGTTTCTCTCGTTTTCTTTTCCTCTTTATTATGCTTAATGGTTCACAAACTCTTAAAATTACAAAATAGGCTCAGCAATAATTCTACATTTAATTATAATACTCTAGTTCTAACACACAGATAACCAAATATCACCTTTGAAAGACTGGGTTTTTTGTATAGGTATTTTCCGATCCCTTGTGGCACCAAGATCAGCTTTGTTTTCCTCCGTACCGGTAAGTTGTACCCTAACAAAATTGTTCATCTTTAGTTCTATTTTTGCATAGCTTATACAAAAATATATCTATTGAACAAAAATTTACTTGACGTAGATATTATTAATACATGCTTGTATACAACTACTCTTAGTCTTAGAAACGATCTGTAAAAGTAAAAACTCATAAAGGAAGGAATTAAAAATGAAACACAGATTTTTTTATGTATCATAATCCTATTGATTAGGGGTCCTTTCAGGGACAATATGGTCCTCTAAAATCAAGACCCTTAAAATAAAATGGTGTGAGGATTTTATAATATAAAAAAGTGATATGATGTTTGGATGATGGAGATTCTCTATCGTATTGGTTATTGGTTTCAACCGAGAAAACATGAGATTTTCAATGGAGAGAGTCCGGTATCGTTGATCAAACATGGGTTCTCAACAGTTTTCATATTCAATATTCAACTTATTGCAAACCAGCCTTGAAAAACTAGCTTTTTCAATCTTGTTGCCACCATTAACATGGTAAATATTGTAACAACAAGCTAGGTATGTGTCTGGCATGTATTTGCAATGCATTTTTACCATCCAATAAGATGTGTGGAAAGAAAATCCAGAACAACTAACCTCATTTGACTCCATAAATTCTCCATTCTACTGGGAGGGTTTTGTTCTCAGGTTTTCCTTCTATCACTTGTATGTTTTGTCATCATCCATTAGCCACTTTCTTGTGCTTTATTTGAAATAGAAGAAACCTTGGTAAGGAAACGTTATTTGTGGGGCCATCATATGGAGGAGAACAAGCAAGGTTAAACATACTTTGCCTTTTGGAGAAATATATGTATTCTTTTCTTCGTTGAGGAGTTGATCTTATCGACCAAAATTTGTAATCCTTATATCTATGGTGAAGAATTGAAGAATCACTAGTTGAGTGCTATGTCAAAACAACCGGGAATAAGGATGGGAAAACCACTCTTTCCATTATGTCTTGAAGATAAAAATAAATTTTAAAAATAGATATTAGAGAACATATATTTGCAAGGATGAACTTTATGCAATATATATTCATATATAAAAAGTTGGTTTACATTTTGGGACCATTCCAAAGTTTATTTAGGTTTATCTTATAACATAAGCATTTATTTAAACTCATCATACTAGACCGTTGTGCGATACACGTGTCTTATGTTTTAATATATGTTCAAATATATTATATATTAGAAAGAAATAACATTGTAGTACATTTTTATAGACAAACATTGTAGTACAATTTTATAAACAAACATCATATGGGTCTGAGAAGACTGTTCGGGGAAAACCCTAATCGCTCCAAGAACCCTCTCCATCGCTCCAAGATTTCCCCTCATCGCAAGATGAATCTTCTTTGAGTCTCCTTTGATCCTTCCCCTATCCCCTCCTTTCTACTTGTTTCCTTCATCGCTCCTCCTAGAACGCTGATAGCTGATCTTTAGTTTTCTCCTTGTTTGGTATGAGTTTTACACCTCAATGGTGATTTTTCCACACACCCACCTTGTTATCTGTTGCCCCTACCCCATCCCTCTGTGATCGCAGTTCTTCCATCTTATATCTTTTTGCGCTCCCTTCCTCCCATCCTCAAACCGTTACTCCCTTCCTCCCATCCTCAAACCGTTACTCTCACCTGCTCTTTCCCCATTCCTTCATTCTCTCTCATCCTTTTCTTGGCCTGTAGTAATGGAGAGAACGAATGACGAGAGTAGATTCTAAAATACAGTAATGAATAACGAAGGAATGGGATGGGTACATATGCTCGTATATGATGTTGATTAATGATGAGAAAATAATTGTTGAATGGTGATGATGAATGATATAATAAATGATGTTTGTGAATGACGAGTAATGACGATGGCGTATCTTGTTAGGGTGACGAGTAAATGATGAAGTGGGTTATGTTGTGAGTAGGATTTAAAGCATTGAGTAAGGTCGGGGATGATAATAACAACGAGAAAATATATCAAGTTAATTAAGTTTAATAAGACGAGAATTTAATAGAGCAAATAGTGTGGGTACTTGATGAGTCTAAAAACATATGATTTAGTAAAAGGGGTATAAGACGAGGATAATAGGGGATATGAAGTAGGTGCTTATCCGAGTAATTGATGAGGTTAATCATGATCTCCTTAAACCAATAATGAGTCTAGGAATGTCGTTAAGTGAGAGAGTAAAAGAGCCAAGGTAGTTAAGGAACTTAAGATGAATGTTAGACAGTAACGTATAAGGTGTAAAAATGAATAAAGAATATAGACGTCTAAATTATATGATCGTAAACGATAAGAGGGTCGTTAAGACGAAACGTAAGGGAAGGTAATGAGTTGTATATTAAGTAATGAAACATATTAGTAATGATGATAACGATGAATGAGAAGAGGATCGATAAGAAGAGAGCAAGAGGCATAGGAAAGAGGATAATAGGTAATAGTTATAATGGTTGACGAATATAATAATGACCTGTATCGAGAGAATGAAACCTCGAACTATAATGAAGTCTTAGGTGAGATAATAACTTTAAATTAGAACGAAGTTAAGATTAGGGGGACAGATGAAGTATAGATGACAACGAACGTGAGAACAAAGTAATAAGATATAAAGTCATCTTATTGAGAAGAATAAGTATGAAAGAGTTAATAACAATGATGAGGAAGAACCTAGTTATATAGGGAGGAGACATTGTATGTAAAGATAATGAATAAGAAACTATCTTGAGACCAAGAATGAGGAATAAAGTATGATATCAAGAATAAAGTTTATAGAGCCTAGAATAGATGAGAGAATAGAGTATGTCCGTAAAATGAATAATAAAATAAAATAGAGGGAAGTTGACGTAGAAATGAGTCACACGTAAGGGTTAGATTAATGAAGAGATAAGGTGATTATATAAACGTTGATAGAGAGTAATGATGAGGAATCATATAATTGTGACAAAGAGTGATGACGTGTTTGATAACGAATGTTATTTTTAGAGACGAAAATGGGGATTTACTCTTTTAATTTTAGAAGCTCTTAAATCCAATAAAAAGAGGTATCAGGTCAGTGAACTTGTGTTTCTTACGAAGACAAATCAATCTCGAAAAATTGTACAAAAGTACATAACTCAAATACAAAATAAGGATCAAGATAAATTTATTATTTTTTCCTTAAATTTTTTTTATTATTTTAGAATAAATTAAGTACTTAATAGATTATAAAAAAAATTAAAATACATGGCACTTAGCTAGTATAGTGGCTGATTAATATTGATGTCTATACACATGCTGGTGCATTGAAGCCTTTGAGTTGCACAAACACTATGGATTGAGGATCCACTTTGATTGGAGAAGATGAAGAAACCAATACTGGTTTCAATACTGGGATATCCAATGATTGAGTAAGCTTCAATGGAGTTCCATTCAACAACACCACATCACTTTGAATGTTTCCATCTTTTGGTGTCAAATGATACTCTTCCCTCATTTGTTTATTCATGTCATTCACTAGTGAATGATTGAAAATGGACTTTGCCATGTTGATTATCAGCACGGTTATTCCAGGCTGAATGGAATAATAAATATAGTTGGATTCATTGAGCTCAAAGGTATTAAAATAAAATAAAAAATATTATATGCATAAGCTTACCCCATTCTTAGAACAATGAGCATATGTACGCAAATAATGAGATGCTTCATGAGAAATAGAGAGCACTTTGTGTCCCATTAGTCGATGAAACAAAAGAGCTCTGTATTGAAAGACATGCCAATTAGAAGAAGAAAAAACACATTAATTTAATGGGTTACGTTGACTAGTGTTTCTGGGGCACCGGTTAAACAACTAAAAATGGTAAGAAAATAAAAAATTAATATTAAAAGCAACATTTTTTCAAATTTCAAAAAGTAACATGCACAATTTCCAAAAAATATTTCTTTTTATAATTCTTTAATTAGTGTCTCGGAACCCTAGTTAACATTCCCTAATTTAATTTAAAACAATTTAATATGTTTTGTGTGTGTAATGGACTCACCCATAATAATCAGGGTTAGGAATAAAAGATGTGGTGTTTAGCAAACCATAGTTTCCTCCAATAAGAGTTTGTCTACAATAAACCTTATGGTTCATGGTTGCTGTCATGCCTAGTTGGTTCAAGTACCTAGTTATTAATTCACAAAAAGTATATATTAGCATGTAAATGGTAATAATTTGAAAATAATATGGTAGCATGTTGATGGAATATTAGACTAACCAAAACCCATTAACAAAAGTGTGTGACACATCTTTTCCACCACTATTATAAGCTCCACCAGCTTCCCCAACCCATGCTCCTGCCCTTGGTGTGTATTGCTTGATTGTTACTGCTACATCTTTGAAAGTTTGACCAATTTGACTTAAAAAATAAGGGTCTTGAACTCTACTGATGAGTTCCTTATCAACACCTACATTATGATAATTTTCTTAGAAGGACTTGATGTCGAATATAAACAACAACAAAATGTTTAATGGTCTAAAATGTTAACTAATTCTGGACCCGTTTGTTTTGGATTTTTTTGACATAAAATCTATTTTTTTATCTAAAAAAATCACTTTTTTATTTTTGTAGTGTTTGTTTTAGATTTTAAAAAAAACCATTTTGTTAAAAAAAAAAAATCATTTTTAGCCTTAAAATAAAAAGTTATTTCAAGTAGCTTTTCCAAAATCTATTTTTTTTCTAAACATACGGAACTCAAGTATAAGAGCTTCAAATCTTAAAAAAATGATTTTTATGATAGTAAACAAACAAAAATAGCTTTAGATTTTCAAAAAAATCTGTAAATTCTTTCAACTTAAAATCCATTTTTTTTAAATCTGAAACAAACACACCCTCTATCATATTTAACGATATTATTTTTTATGGAACAAGTTCATACGAAGAATCTCATCAAAATTTCATGTGAGGGACTGCCATAATAAGATTAACTATTTTTTAAAGAGTATAGAATAATATTTTGGGTTAATAGGTCTTTATCCCCTGTAATATAGGTCATTTCCGGTTTTCTCCCTGTAATTTTTTTTTTTGATTTACCCCTCTGTAAAAAATATTTGTTTTGATTTACCCCCCTAATAGGCCAAACAAAAACCAATTTTATTTTATTTTTTTTAAGAAATTTTTGTTTTTGTTTGGCCTAGTAGGGGGATAAATCAAAACAAAAATATTTTACAAGGGGTAAATCAAAAAATAAAATTACAAGGGGAAAACCAGAAATGACCTATATTACAGGGGGTAAAGACCTATTAACACTACTAAAAAAACAAAAATTAGTGAGGGATATTTAGTGAGGGAAAACGTGAAATCCCTCTCTAATTTTGTCACTAAATTTTGCGATCAAGGAATTTGTGAGGAATTTCATTTTTTCCGTCACTAATTTCCCTCGCTAATTTTGCTTTTTCTAGTAGTGTAACCCTAGTATTTTTGCTTATATACGAGACCAGAGAAAGTATAAAGAAACAAATATTATTGAAATAAGAAATGATATTTGAACATTCATTTTGTGACAACTTTCTCTCTCATACTCACAATATATTTTACTTTATCTCTCTATTGCTTTGTTTTTGTGTCAATATCTATTTTTTCTTTATAAAACTATGGTTGTCAAATAAGTTATCACCCAAAAGGTTGCTCAAATAACATATCTCAATTGAAATATACATACCAGCACCAAGGTTATAAATGTGATGAGTCACTCCATCAACAACACCAGGTCTAACATTATGTAAAAATGTATCAAACCATTCCCTATCATAGAAACCAGCGGGGCCTAGCACTTTTGGCCTTGTAGTCACATCTGGGTATAATCTATTAACTATAGATCTTAGCTTAGTAATATCTTTAGCATATTGAACACTGTCTACTCTTGCACCTATCCCTTCACCACATAGCTCATTCCCTAATACACATTAATTAGATTAAACCACATAAACCATATTGCATGGTAAAAAATAAATAAATACGTTTACATTTTTAATATCAAAGGACTATAGCAGCTACCTAATTCATATGAATCTATTTTGTATCCTTTTGAAATTGTGTATTTCATGAGACTTATGGCATTGGCTGGTCTCCAATCTCCCAAAAAGTTCTTATTGTCCACCTTTGAAATATTCTTTCCAATAAGGGCATTTAGCCCAAAAGTTAATTTCACTCTACAAAATAGAATAAAAGAATGTCACATTCAAACAATGTAAAAAAAAAAAGACTGTATAGTAACATGCATATTTTTTTTGGTACAAATTGTTTTTTTGGTACAATAACATATTAACATGCATATATTGAGAAAAGGATACAAAAGTAATACCCATTTTTGTTAAAAAAGTCGTTTACTTGATCCCATCGATTTTGGGGAAGGCAGCCTTTACTGAATCCAAACAAACCACCATCTATCTATCTTGATCATATTAGGGCAACGCTTTATGTGAGACCCAAATTGGTAAATAATTTGATCTTGCAATGATCCTCCTAGTCTGATTCTCAAGGGATTAAATGCTGGAAAGAAAAAAAATTGTTAGCGATTAAACAAATAAATTGTTACATATACTAGCCTTGCCTCCACCAATGAGAATGAAAATTATGAAGTTTCAATATGTTTGTAAATTCTATAAACTTGCCAAATTATAATACAAGGCATGTGACATATTTTAATTAGGTTTTCAAACTCAAAAGTTATAAATTTTACAAGAATCAAATAACATTTTAATATTTTATAATATTTTTGTTTTTTACATGATAAATATTTTCTAATCTACCAAAGCAACCCAAGAAAATATAATAATTCTTTATGAACTTTTGGACTATGATTTGGTTAAGAAAATAGACTAATACCCTTGACAGCATTTGATAGAATTCTGTTACCCAAGTCCTGCAAATGTTGAAAATGCATCACACATTAGGTACATAAATAAACTTTGGATTAGAAATACAATGAGATGAAAATATGCATGAATCTTAATTAATGGTAATTGTACCAGATTGAGAATGCCTGCTTTTCCCCAGGGACATTGGTTATAGTCACATTTATTTTCAGGCCACCAATCTAAAGTTGCACATACAAAATTATTATCTGTGGTAGCAATGTTAGTAACCCCTTTCACATTAAGCTGCACATCTTCTGCTGAAGATATGGTAAACAATAAAAGAAGAATGTAAAAGAGGGCTTTCACATCCATTATGAAAGCTAATTGAAAAATTTCCACAGAAAATAATTTACAGGATTTTTGGTATATGTCACATATATTTATAGAGTTTGTACTTAATTAGCAATAATCCAACCTAATCACTACATTTTAGGGACTACTTTCGACTCTTTTGTTGATCTTAAATTCCTTTTAAGGATGATGATCTGTTTTTACAAGGGAGTATTATGATCTAAATTTGAATTATCCATTATTAATACTTCTAAATTTGAACTATTCATTCTTTTTGAGGATGATGATCTGTTTTCACATGGAGTTTATCTAAAAATCTGTCAACAATACTTCTTTTTTTTCGAGGGACCAATACTTTTTGTTTTCAAAAGTTGTTGACTAATATTCAATTTTTGTATTAAAAAAAATGTGTATACCAAAAAAAGTTGTTCACTAATACTTTATGTTAGGTTTAAAGATCACTTCAAATCCACTATCACACAATTGACTTATGCTAAGTAGATTGTGTTTTAAACCTTGTACATACTGAACATTTTATATCTTAGCAGAGTTAGGTTTACCTATAATACCTTTACCTCTGATTTTATCTTTGTCATTGTTTCCAAATGTCACTAGTCCTCCATCCTTCTTTTCAAAGGTTAGAAAACAATCTCTGTCACCTGTCATGTGCCTAGAACAACCACTATCCAAGTACCATGGTTTTGTTCTTGCACCTTGAGGCAGGACCTACATTTGACAAGACAAAAACTTTAGGTACCCATGTAATGTTACGTCCTTGAGGGTTAGTTCTTCTAAGATATCTTTTCTTAGTGTAACGCTCTGTCTTGTATGATCAGATTTGTTGCAATAGAAACATGTCTTATTAGCCTTCTCAGCCTTTTGTGAACTTTCTGATCTATTTAGATAAGAACGTTCTGAACTAAGATTAATCTTATTTTTTCTGATAAGTTTTTTCTTAAAATAACATACTGATTCATTATGTCATAACCTATCACAATAAGAACATTTCATTTTCATCTCAGCCTTCTTTGGCACAAAACTTTCAATAATTTTGCTTGGATCTTTAAAGCCTAAACCAGATTTTTTACCACTTTCACTTTGAGATCCCAAAATGTTTTGAAATGTTTATATAGACTTTATAAAACATGTAAGATCATTCTTCAATGATACAACTTCCTTTTTCAAAAGTATGTTTTCCTTTTGTATTTCAGAAGGTACAAAAAGAATGCCTTTTTGTTTTCTGTTTAATTCTCTTTGTTTTTCAGACATTTCAAAATGAGAATCTTGCAAAATTTGTATGGTCTTTCTAGACTCATCATACTTGTTTTGAAGTGTCTCTTTTTCTTCTTTTATCTCAGAAAGTTCCTTGATTAAAGAGTGACATCTATTAGTTAAGAAGTTTGAATCATATAAGAGACTATCTATTTTACTTTCAAGATCTTTATATAAAGAATCAGTTTTATAGATAATTACCTCTTCCTCATCATCTGATTGAGCCATCAATCTCATGTCTGCATCTGCATCTTCTTGAGGTTCTGATTCTTCCATGTCATCCCAGGTGATCATTACCTTCTTCTTGAAAGGAGTTTTTCTTTGCACCTTCTTGATGTCGGACATTCACTTTTGTAGTGTCCAGTTTTGTTGCATCCAAAACAAGTGACTTGACTTTTGTCAACTTCCGTTCTGGTGCTATTGTTGGAGTTTGGAAACTTCTTTCTGATCTGATTTCTTCTCAACATCATTCTTTGAATTCTTTTAGAGATTGGTGCAAGTTCATCTTCAGCTTCTTCTTCATGAACTTCTTCTAACTCTTGTGATTCTTGCACATCATCCTCAGCTACTGATGAGGTTTGCTGAGAGGCTTTCAAAGCAAGTGATTTTACTTTCTTCACTAGTTTGTTTCCTTGAAGTACAACTTCATGAGCTCTCAGTGAACCGATGAGATCTTCCAAGTTCATAGATTTTAAATCTTTGGCCTGAGTAATTGCAGTGACCATAGGTCTCCACATACTTGGAAGAAATCTCAATATTTTTCTGATTCTCTCATGAGTGGAATATGCATTTCCAAGAGATCTCATTTCATTTACTATTGTAGTAAATCTAGCATACATCTCATCAATGGTCTCATTTTCACACATTTCAAAGACTTCAAACTTTCTGACTCCAATGTAAATTCTAGTTTCTTTGACATGAGATGTACCTTCATGATGTACTCTCAAGGTATCCCATACCTCTTTAGCATTCTTACATTCATCAACTCTTTCACTTTCTTCCATGGTTAGTGCACACGATAGAAATAGTCTTGCTTTAGAGTTTAACAATACCTGAGCTTTTTCATCTGTTGACCATGCACTCTTTTCTTTGACAACTCCTTCTTTGGTTGTTGGAACAAAGCCTCCATCTGTGATGACTGTCCACATATCATTGTCTTGAGATCTGAGAAAGAGTTCCATCTTGCCTTTCTAGAAGTAGTAGTTTGAGCCATCAAAAATAGGTGGTCTGTTTGATCATCCTCCTTCAGTTATTGATAAGTGTCAAAAAGGAGTTAAATAGACTGTATATTTTAGGCACTTTGATTACTTGGTTTGCAAGTTATCCTGCGAAAAGCTCACAAATACT
>Ga0315914_1000722_pt1 | contig 44486 bp, 30 predicted proteins | sample MpolenodulesMG_FD_203920 | JGI IMG/M metagenome (GOLD analysis project Ga0315914, IMG submission 203920) | Medicago polymorpha root nodule microbial communities from Los Angeles, California, United States - elongated nodules | ecosystem: Host-associated > Plants > Roots > Nodule | place: USA... | reverse complement strand
TATATATATATTAAGTATATTTTAATCATGTGTTGATGTTAATAGATTACAGAAAACGTTGCTCGGAAACATGGTGTTCGTAAAAGTGATTTACTGGGTCCAGAAGCTGATGATGTTGCTGCAAATGTTGCTCTGGGAGAAACTCAAGTGATTTCAGAAACAAAAAATGCATTTAAAAAGGCTGGAGTGAATGTGGAGTCTTTGGAGGAGCTTGCGAAGGGTAAAGTTGATGGCGTTAAAAGAAGTAACCATGTACTTTTAGCAAAAAATTTGCCATATGGTGCTACGGAAAATGAACTTGCAAAGATGTTTGGGAAATTTGGTAGTTTGGATAAAGTAATTCTCCCCTCGACAAAAACATTGGCCCTGGTATTTTTCCCTCTCCTTATGTTCATGATGTGTTTATGTATTTTTTTATTTTGGAGGGTGGCCGTGGGTACATTTGATAGCCTATTATCCTATTGTATAGCCTAGTTTTGTTATAATTTCTAATAAAGTTTTCATTCAATTATGTCTTAATTCAACTTTCGATGGTATTTCTTCTTTCATAATATGTGGTTGTGGAACAGTCTTGTGTCCTAATATCCTAAAGAAAAAACAAATAACAATCTTGTGCATGAAGTTTGTTCTTTTACATTTTAAAAACTATATTACCATGCCATTATTATTTTATTTATATTTTTTTTTTAATACTAAATAAATATTATGGTCCTTTGGGTTCTACATGTTCTCATCTGCACCATCTGCTGTACATGATGGTAATGTACTGTATTATTGGATTTTTTTTTAGAGTCAGGATCCGTTGACACTGGGTATAAGTCATAAGACTTACTCCAAATCTCAACTGTTAAATATAATGTATCAAATGGCGCATAATATTCCATCTATGAAATTAAAGACTTACTCCTAATACCTAGACTTAAAGATTAGTACCAAACTTGACATCGATCTCTTGAAGCTTCAATTGGAATTTATAGATATTATTATGATGCCACATTTTTTTTTTTATCCCAAATTCTAAAACATGAGCACTTAGCATTAGAGGATTACTATATTTAAATGGCCACAAATTTGCACCCAAATTGTCTAATTTCATATATTGATGATTGAAGATTTAACTAACCATAAATTGATAGGAATGAACTCTAATACCATATGCTATCTAAAATCAAAATCTAAAGCTTGATCTTTACGGGAGAAGTGATATGACCCCAATGTTGGCTTCGGCAACTCCGAGCAGCGCTGAACAGTGTACAGTAGTTCAATCAGTACCTCATGGTGGGGAGGAAGAAAAAAAAAATTGCACACATGCCTCATTGAAGAGTTTTTATTTTTATTTTTATATTTTAATAGATGGAATATATGATTCATTAGATCAATCAAATTGAATGCATGAGATTTGGTATAAGTCTTTTGATCTACATCTGGTTTCAATGGATCTTAACTCTTTTTAATATATGTATTATGGGAACTTTAATATACTTATAGGCATTTTTTTGCACATTTGTTTTAATTGTTTGGTGGAGCTTGTCTTCAGCAGTGAGGCATTTTAAAAGTTATTGCTTTTATTGTAATTTGTTCATTGTTTAATGAATAGGTAACACTAAATTCTTCTTGTTCAAGCTTTGAATTATTTGGAGATGATATTTCAGGTTATTTTTCTTGAACCAGCAGAAGCTAAAGCTGCTTTTAGAGGTTTAGCTTACAAGCGTTACAGGTAAGATCCTTTGTTTCTTTTGGTCACTAGTTCCATGCAGCATCGAAGTGTTGAGCAATATTTTATTAGCTTCTATGAATAGACAATCAGGCATTTATGTTATCCTCACTGAATGAATTTATTGTTTCTTCCTCTGTTGAATACCAGTCGATCTTCATATGAAGAAAGAGAACATTTTCCTTGCAAATTGCAACAAATATGATGCTGGTCTAAATTGTGCAAAAATTAATGTGCTATGGCTCTCCTGTGTTATTTCAAAAAGGGAAAGGATAAAATCAAGAGAATAGTTGTCAAAAATACGTGTCTTACACCCATAAGGGGAGTGTGTGGGGGGTGGCGTTAGAGTGTACAATAATCCAGCACTATGCCCATAACTTCGTGGTTTTAATCTTATTAATGTTGTGATTGGACTAAAGCTTGGATTTTGTTAGTTGGGAAGGATTAACTCTTTGAGATGTTGCACAATCACAATTTCATCCCCCCATTCTCTCTTCAGCTGGTAGAATAATCTTGGGCAAAGCAGTACAACCCCCACCACTAAGCTAACAATAGGGATCCCATATTTTATTTATCGAAGGTTATTGACTTGCTTTGCATTCTTCGATATAGGTATGCTCCTTTATACTTGGAGTGGGCTCCTTCCGACATTCTTACCCCAAAATCAACATCTATAAATAATGAGGTGAATAGTGGAATTGGTGAAAAGGATGTCAAGCGGGTGATATTAGAGAAAGACGTGGAAAGAATATCTGATGTTGATATTGATCCAGACAGAATAGAGGTTTGGCCTATTTTTGCCATTCTTTTGCTCTAGTTGTGTTTGGTATTGTTTGTTTTGATGCATTAGTCTTTTGCAAGAATTGATGGAAAATAGAAAAGAGAGAAATATGAGGTCAATGGATAAAAATAAAATGTAAATGCATAGGCCAAGTTGTATATGCAATAAAAGTGACAATAAAACAATGATAAATTCCTTTTACTTTTTAGGTTGAATTATTCCATAGATCGCTGAACTCCAAATTTTAATATAGATTCCTCAACTAAAAATATTTTAAATCTGGTCTCTGAACTTCTGAATAATTTTATTGTTAGGTCCTTAAACTGACATTTTTAATTGGATCCCTAAATTTTTAATCAGGTCTCTGAATTTAGGTATTTTTAAAAGTTATTCAAAAGTTCAAGAATCTAATTATGAATTATTTAAAAGTTCAGGGACTCGAGTAGTTTTTAATTTTAAGGACTTCACTACTAATTGTAGACATTTCAAGGACCCAATTATTTTGTTAGCTCAGGAGCTATTTAAAAATCCTCAAATAGTTCAAGGACCTCCTGGGCAATTAAGTTACTTTTTGTTACCTGACATCGTCCTTTGTATGGTTAAAATACGAAAAAATGATAGACATTGGAAATATTGGTATTAAACCGTGATAAGTATTAAAACTGAAATTTTCTTTCCCGGTTGATATATACTCCTATATTTGTAACTTGAGTTTTTTTACCCCTAAACATTTTAAACTTTTCTTGAAGGCCTGTAGTCATCTCTTTGTTGTTCGTTCAATAATTTCTATGTCAATAAGAACAGAACTTTTAAGTGCAATATCATTTTCTGTATTGATTATCAATTTTGAAGGACGTTTATCCCCTGGACTGTTGATTCTTTGTCCTTGCCTTTAGGGAAATTGTTTGTCACCACTCTATTTTTGTTCTCCACAGATTACTATGCAATTCAGTCAATATTTGTTTTGAAATTTTGTGTATTAACCATTGCTAAATAATCCATAATTATTGCTCTTCTATCATTTGATTAATCTGTCATGCTTCAGGCTCGGTCCCTGTTTGTCAAGAACCTAAATTTCAAGACAACAGATGAAGGTTTGAGGGAACATTTCAGTGAACACATGATGGAGAGGCGGATTTTGAGTGTAAAGGTAAATGGATTTAAGTGCTAGGTGACTCATTTTACTTTAGATGACTTGGCTATTTTTCATTTTTTTTTTTTGTTTCACTGCTTTCTAAAATAGGTGAAGAAGCATTTGAAAAATGGGAAAAATGTTTCTATGCGATTTGGATTTGTTGAGTTTGACTCCACAGAGACTGCTACAAGTGTTTGCAATGATTTACAGGTAATTACACATTTGAATCAAAAGATGCATGCTATATGTATTTGATTGAAATCCTAATTATAGTTATGGTTATTTTACAAAGGCTTTTTTTAATAATTGTTTTGGTTTGGGTACAGGGGACTGTTTTGGACGGTCATGCTCTTATTTTACAACTCTGTCATGTCAAGAATGATGGTAAAGTACAGAAGAAAGTTGAGAAAGATAAGAGTTCAACTAAGTTGCATGTGAAAAATGTTGCTTTTGAGGCAACAAAGAAGGATCTTAGACAATTATTTAGCCCGTTTGGCCAGGTGATAATTAAAAATGATAATTTTAGTACAATTGCTAGCAAATATTCACTCTCTCAGCCAAAATATGAACCTTCACTACAAGTATTTAATAGTTTTCCTTTCACTCATGTTTGATGACTTAAAAACTGTGCAGATTAGAAGTTTAAGATTACCAATGAAGTTAGGAAATCATAGAGGATTTGCTTTTGTGAAGTATGTTACTCAGCAGGAGGCACAAAATGCACTTACAGCACTCTCAAGTACCCACTTGTATGGAAGACATCTGGTAAGTGAAACTCGGTGATGGATTTGGGAAATTCAGTTTATGGAATCCTCTACACTTCCAATTGTTTTGGGTGGTGTGTATACTTTCAAATTAGATTGCAAATAGTTGAGAAACAGTGGTCCTTATTATTTTCAGGTGATAGAGAGAGCGAATGACCCTGCGACTTCAGAGGAACGGCAGGCTCGAAGTGCTGCTCAGTTTAATAAACATAGTGGATTTCAAGATACTAACATATCCAAGAAAAGGAAGGCCATCAGTATGTTAGATGAAGGAAATATGAAGTTTGAAAGGTTTGATTAGTGCTTCATTCAAGAATTTGAGGTTTCTGCATATATCCCAAAGTTCAGGGATGGCAATTTTCTAGATTGTAGTAAATTGTTTAATTTGTCGCTGCTTGGTGTTCTTGTAATTATTACTATTTATTACCATGTTTAAAAGATGCAGTAAAATTATATGGTCATGAATATTGAGTTTGCCTTACTATATAGTCAAAATCACAATTTTATGAATTAACTTGATTTATATTAAAACATGATTTTTGTTTAAAAAGATTGAAGACACCGATGGTGCAAAATTGCTACTGGTGATTTATCAATTCTCATGACAATATGAAAAGCATTATTTGCTACACTTAAAAGCTAATGAATTGAGTAAAGAGACCTAGGCATATTGAAAAATATATCTTCACGCTTAAACAATTTTACTCACACAAATTGGTCTTCCAACTCATGAGGTCCTCTTCTGAAAACAAATGCGTGAAAAATATGGAATTATTTTAAAATCAATTAGCTAATATCAGTACATAATTATTCAACTCATATCAAACATAAATTGATGAATAAATAAATCTAGTTATATGGAGGCGTTGCTTATAACCTCTATAAATCTAGTTATATGGATGCATTGCTTACAACCTCTACTAATGGGCAGCACAAGCTAAATAACAATACTATAGGAACCACAAACAATAACTACAAACCTTTTTTTTTTTTTTTTTGCCACATACTATAACATTAACATGTAAAACCTTGAAAAAAAAATCAAACAAACACACGCACAGGAATAATCTCGCAGTCTTCACCAATGGCGAGTTTGTAGAGATGCAAAGGTCTAACAAGGAATGGTGGCAAATGAACAAGAAGTTAACAAACACATTGGTTGTTCACTTCCCTAGCCAATTGACAACAATTTTCTTCCTCTGCGGTCTGGCGATGTCTATGCTTATGTCCGTGTCTCTTACCGTGCCCATGCCCGCGGTGGTGGTTTTTGTGCCCTCATCATTGCCACCATCATCGTCACCATATCATCATCAGGTGTTGGTGGGGGCTCTAAGGGGGCAGGTGGTGCCCTGATGTGAAGGGTAACCTTCCACATGCATAGTTTACTACTGCAAACTGAGATGCACAAAATCGTCGATGATTTGTTGGTGTAGTAGGCCTAACTTTGCTTTCAATCTTTGGCACTATTGCCAACAATGTTAGAGACATTGCAATTATCCTGAAAATCTTAATTTTGTTTGCAAACATGTTTAAAACACTATAAAAAGAACTTTACCACAAAATTTAGAATTTTTAAAAATAGAATGAGTAAATATGAATTTTTAAACCTCAAAAACTCAATATAATAGCAAAGAAAATCTGAAAATCGTAATAAAAAACGAAAATATAGAACGATTTATGAATTTTCAAAAGAATTATGCTCTTCTCCCACCAAAAACACTTGCGTCCAACTGAAATTACATATTTACCCCTGCTTTACTTAACACACGTCGCGTGAGTAAAACTCATCAGTCCATACTCCAAACACCATTTTCTTTCCCTCCACCTTCAAAAACCCAAAAAGTGCGAAATTTTGGGTGAAAATCCTCATTCCAAAGCATTGCAAATCGTCAGGAAGCAAGTTTCTACGCTCATCAAACATCAAATATCAGGTAATGTATCATCTAAACTCATCTCATTTTGCTGGGTTTTGTGCTTGGTTCGTCTGGTTTTCGTAGGAAATAGGGCTTGGCGCACGTTAACTTGCACAAGGGTTAAAGGCTGCGTGACTTAACTCACACATGAGTTAAGTGTTGCGTGACTTAAGTCACGCTACTGTGTGTAGACCATTTTTTTTTTTTAACTTTTTGCACCACTTTTGTTCTTGGTTAGCTTGTTCCACAAGTAATTTATTTATTTTTCCTTTGTTATTTTTTTATTCAATAGATATATAGTGAGATGGTTGACAATGTGGTCGGTGATGACGTTGAACCGAAACCGGCCAAAAATGAAGCTTCTGACGATGCTTCCGGCGTAGGTTCCGGCAATGTCAAACCTTTAAAGTCAAAATACCATTTCAAGCTAACATTAGTAAAATTGAAGAACCTAAACCGGTACCTGTTGGTGTTGTTTGCAAAGTTTGCGACACCGCCTCATTTTTTACAACAAATGCAAGATGGAGAGAGCGAGAAGAGTTACTTGATTGGGTTCGTCGACAAGGGGAAAGGGTCGGATTTACTGTTTGTATAGATAAATCAAGTTTAAAAAGGTTGTACTTGACGATGCAATGTTAAAGGAGTGGAATATACAAGTCACCTAAGACGAGGAAGAAACCGAACCTTGAAGGCATCGGCTCAAGGAAATGTCAATGTCCGTTTAGGTTGAAAGGTTTCTTTGATGAGAATACAAGTGATTGGTGGATTACAATGCTTTGTGGAATGCACAACCATGACTTGGAGGAAAAGTTACAAGGACACCTTCTTGCGAGTAGACTTAGTGCAGAGGAGAAGAAAAAAGTTATCGACATGACAAAGAGCTTTACGGTGCCTCGGAATATTCTCGCCAATTTGGAGCAAAATAACAAAGAAAGTGTGACAACTATCAAGCAAGTGTACAATGTGCGAACAAGATGGCGCAAGGGGTGAAGAGGTGACATGACGGAGTTGCAATACTTGATCTCGAAGTTGCTGGAGCATCAATACGTCTATTACACAAGATGCAATAGTGAGGAAACTACTCTTGAAGACATATTTTTTGCTCATCTGGAGTCAATTAAATTGCTCAACACTTTTTCGACTGTTTTGGTCATGGACTCCACTTACAAAACCAACGGCTACCAAATGCCGTTGTTTGAGATAGTTGGTTGCACCTCCACAAAAATGACGTATTCCGTTGGTTTTTCCTTTCTTCACTTTGAACAAGAGGATAACTTTACTTGGGCACTTAAGATGGTGAAAGGTCTTTTGTCCTCAAAAGACAACATACCTAAGGTGATTGTCACCGACAGATATGGTGCTTTGATGAATGTTGTTGCCACAGTTTTCCCTAAAACATACACTATGCTTTGTTTTTTTCATATTGGGAAGAATGTAAGGGCTAAGTGCATCACGGACTGTAGAGTTAAACCAAAGCCTCCTAAGGATGCAAAAGTTGACAAGAGAGAATTGAAGAAGAACAATGAGAAGAATAGAGATGTTGTTGAGAAAGTCGTGCACGCTTGGAAAAAGTTGGTTGAATCTCCTACAGAGGAATCATATGCAAGTAATTTATTGAAATTCAAAGAGGTATGCATGCCATTTCCGAAATTCATAACATATGTTGTAACCATGGTTTAGAACCTTAAGGAAAAATTTATGAGGGCATGGACGAATAAAGTCTTGAATCTAGGGTGTATAACCACCAACATTGTTGAATCGGCTCATGGAGTGTTGAAAAAATATTTGAGGAGTAGCGCGGGTGATTTGGCATCATGTTGGGATGAAATAGACAAGATGTTGACCGATAGATAAGTGGCTGACCACTGCGGATATGAGTCGCATTATTGCTACTTGCTACAAAAGAGTCGTTGTTCTATTGACTTTTCCCGAAAAAGGTATATGTGAGACATATTTCCCACTCCGAAGTGCTCCACCACTTAATCCACATTCCAACATCATGTGTCTTTACTTAATTCCCAACCACTATCTTCGTGTTATTTTGAAGGAAGGTTGTCTGTTACCACCGAGTTGTATGGAGTGGAATAATAACAAGATTAGTGAGGCGGAGAATTGGCATTTTGAGTTTTTGGATAGACAAGACGTATTCAATGAACTCACGTCCAAGGAGCCGAAGCCGCCAAAGAAACCAACTAATGAGCACAATCCAATTATTTGTGATAATACTCCCACTCCGCAAAAAAGAGAACAAGTATCTTAAAAGAAGACGAAAATTTAGGAATGTCACTAGACCTCTTAGATAGGTTATAGGTTATGACACTTTTTGGTCGGTCGTTGTTCGTCCTATTTTTTTGTGATATTACACCCCGACGTATTTTTGGATGGCCGGTTATGTAATTTGGATATTTGTGGCCAATATGTAACTAATATTATATATATTATATGAAGTGAATTTTTTTTGGTGGCCGGTTATGTCACGCCAATTATTGCTCGCATTTTTCGGTCTCTAATTATTCAACTATTTATTTTATCTTATTTATCTCATATTTGTTTTTCATTATATTTTGTGAAGTGAAACATGTCTGAAGATGCACAAGATCCAGTTAAACTTCATGTTCGTTATGTAGATGTGAAATAGAGGGCTTGGTTCACTGTAAACCCACCGACAAGGTGGACGAGTTGAAGGCAAAACTTGACGACTTCTTTATCCATATTGTAGTACAGGTGCCAGGCGTGGACTTGGGGGAGGATAAGGAAGATGACTTTTGGAAGATCGTGTATTTTCCACAACTTGTCAAAGATGATAGCGACGTTGATTACATGTTTCGCGTGATGGTTGAAAATAACACTTTATATCTTTACATTTGATCCATTGAAGTGTAATATTTATTAACGTGTAATATCGTAATTTGTTCAAATTTATGTCGGTATCGTTGAATATGTGCGATTAAGTGATTACGTGTCATTAACGACGAATTTGTGTAATTTGGATCGTTTATATGTAATTATGTGATTTTGAGAAAAATTATGAATTTTGGTTATTTGGACCGTTATGTGATTTTGGGAATTTAAGTACATATTCATGTAATTTGGATCGTTTACGTATCGTTAATTGAGATTTAGTGATTATGGGTCATTACCGACGAATTTCTGTAATTTGGACCGTTTGGATCGTTATGTGTGATTATATGATCGTGAAAAAAACAATGATTTTGTGTAATTTTGATCGATTATGTCATATTATCTAATAATGTTGTTAAATAGGCGCAATTCAGTTCAATTACGAGCGTGTAAAGATTACGGGTCATTAATGACATTGTTTGCATTGAATGCATATCGGTACATCATTTAATGATGTACAGTAGGCATGAGTTAACTCGCATGTGTTAACACTCTGTGTGTGTTAACTCACGCAGTGTTTTACACTTGCGTGACCTAAGTCACGTCGCGTTAGTTATCTAACGTATAGTTTTACACATGCGTATGTTAATTAACGCATGTGTATTTTGGTCAGTTTGGTCGGGTGGAAGCAGAACTTGATGGGAGAAGAGCATAATTCTTTTTAGAGTATTACTTTTCCCACCGTATGGCTTTCCTCGCACGCCCTATTTTTCCTCCAAAATACCCCTAGTCCAGATTTCCTCGTCCACGGCCTGCAACTCCTCCTCAAGCTCCTGCTCCTCCATATGCTGCAATTCCACATCCGGCTGCTCTTGCTGCAAGTCCATATACTTTTGCTGCTCCGGCTAATGCTCGACATCAGCACGGCGTCCTCTAGCATCCTGACGCCTCGGAGGAACACCACCTTCCTCCTCCAGCCGTTGGAGACGCTCTCTCCTACGGGAAGCATGCCCTGCCTCCCTTACGCGCTGAGTATTAGAGGTTGAACCTTCTGTAACATGCACACAACACAATCAACACAAAACAGTACAGAACAGACGGTCAAAACGATTACTGCGTGTTTCCGGAATTAATTTTCCAGATTGCAACAACCCAGTTCGAAAAGTGAATTACGGATTGCTTCAGTACACAGGAAAAAAAACAGAACAAATTACTTGCATGCATACAGAAATCGAAGTAACCTTCCATGTGATGTTTGTCAAGGATTGAAATGCGGTCCGTTTGAGCAAGATTTCACTGATTTTGGTTAGTTTTTTGCAGTTCGGATTTTGGGATTAGAGGGAGGGAGGGAGGGAGAGAGAGAGAGAGAGAGTGAAAAGTGAAACTGTAAAAATGGGGGGTGAACGCCCTTTTATACTTCGAATGAGTCCAGAATATGTAATCCGAACTAGAAGTTAATTGTCCGGAATATATTTTTCAAAGGCAATTTAGTAATTTTTGCAGGGCGCGTGAGAAGGGCATATGGTGAGAAAAGTAAATCTCTTCTTTTTAAAATGGTGACCCCAGTGCAATGATTTGTAATTTGGGCCGGTCCCACCCGTGTGGGCTGGGTTGGATCTACCTCGAGAATCTGGGTTAAAAGTACCCGATTCAGTCTGACCCGTTCTGTTCTCTTTTTAAACATATCCCTAGCCACGCCGCTATCTCTCTCTTGCCGGAGACCGTTGTCTCTCCCTTTCCTGAACTCCGCCTTCTTGAACCGTAAGTTCGTTTCATCTACTTGTAATTTATGCACTTTGAATCGACTTATTTGAGCTTGTTTGGAAGAACTACAACTAAGACTTATACTAATAGATTATTCATAAGTGCTTATTAGATACTCGCTTAGATATTATAAGAATGCTTATTATTAAATCAACGATCCTTTATCGTTTACTTGTTAGATTATAGTGAGAAAAGGATATTTATATCAATGGAAATTCTGAATTCTGTGTAATAAATCTGTGTTGTATAATAATTGAGTCTTTTATTTCTTACAGACACATTCACTGCCAGTTCTGTCTACTATACTCAACTGCAACTGTGAAGTTATACTAGAAGGAGCCATGTAAGTTCAATTGTGGCATTCATTCATGTTGGAATTCGTGGTTTTGAGCAAGTTTAAGAAAATCATAGAAAAAGGATTTTTTTTGTGTTTCCAGGTCGAGGATATGTGTGAAGAATCTCCCTAAATATGTTGCGGAGGATCGACTAAAACAAGAATTTTCTAGGAAAGGAGAAATAACTGATGTCAAGCTTATGCGTACAAAGTATTGTTTCTTTCCTTCAGTCATAAAATCTTTATTCCAATCCTCATGGACACTTGTTTAAATTTTAACTTCTTTGTGCTGTTTACTGGTTAACTCAGAAACGGGAAAAGTCGCCAATTTGCTTTTATCGGATTTCGTACAGTCCAGGAAGCTCAGGCAGCCATTAAATATTTTAATAAATCTTACCTTGACACGCAAGCAATTACTTGTGAGGTCGGTTGTTTATACCATTATTTTTTCTTAATTTCTTTCACACTATTATATTATTTATCATATTACTGAAACTGAGAGCCATTAAAAATGCTTGACCATGTTTTCATCTACCAAGCAGGTGGCTCAAAAACTTGGTGATGCAAATCTTCCTCGTCCATGGAGTCGACATTCAACAAAAAAGGACAATAAAGCGATAACCCCAGATGTTAGCAATCATGCTAGAGCTAAAGGACATGAAGACAATTCTTTGGACATTGATGACCCAAAGCTTCAAGATTTTCTTCAGGTCATGCAACCTCGGGCAATGTCTAAGCTGTGGGCAAATGATACCTCAGTTGTATCCAATGATGGTACCAACCAAGCAACATTGAATAAGGAGACTGAAAGTACATTAGTTGCAAAACATCCTATCTTAAGGGACTCACAAGTAGATGAGTTACCAAATAACCCTAAATCCGACAAGTTGCGTGATATTAAGCATGATGGAGTAATTTCTGATATGGATTATTTCAAGAGTAAAGTAACAACGGAGTGGTCTGATTCTGAAAGCAGTGATGATGACAACAGTGATTCGGCTTCTTCTGATGACGACGTCAAAGTTAAACATAGTCATGCTACTGAACATGAAGAAAATTGTGGTAATAGCCCTTCTAAAAGAACCCCAAGAAGTGGTGCTCAAGAGTTAGATCTAGAAGACCCAGAAAATACCGTTGGAAAGGATGTTGCCAATGATAAGTCTCAAGTGAATGCATCTGAGGAAGACGGGCAATTATCAAATCCAGAAGATAAGAAAGGAGTTTCTGAGCCGTGTCGACTGTTTGTCCGTAATCTGCCATATTCGACCACGTAATTTCTCAAATTATCTTATGGATGCGTGTTTCATATTATTTTGCCTACTTTTCTCGTTATTGTTTTTCTACAAGAATGAATGTCTTCTGCAAGTTAATTTCAATTGACCTTAATATTTTTTGTATTTCTAGTTGGTTTTATATTTTTATTGTTATTCTGTTGCAGTGAGGAGGAACTTGAAGAGCATTTCAGTCAGTTTGGCAGTGTCTCACAGGCTCATTTGGTTGTTGACAAGGATACTAAACGATCCAAAGGAATAGCTTATATTCATTTTTCAGCTCCAGAGTTTGCTGCCAGGTAACAACTAGATGGATAGAAATTGTTGTTTCACCTTAATTTATACCAACTATTATATTGTAAATCTTTCTTTTTGTTCATGGTTGAGTTGTAGAATTTTTGAGGGAATGCTTTTGAAGCATTAAGTCATTTTTTTTGAAGAATCTTCAGGTTGCAGATGTAGGCATAAACAATCTTTTGTCCAATCCAAGCACTTGGCGAACCTTCCCTTAAAAGCTAGCTATTGAGAGGGAACCAAACCACTCTAACACTCCACCTATGAAGCACGAACATTCCTCGGATTAGGCATGTCTCGGTGTCAGACACGCACCGTGTCCGACACCAATACATATTATTACACTGAATTATGTGATTTTCTTAAATTATTAGCTGTGTCGGCGTGGCAGTGTTTGGTTCGTATCCGTATCCGTGTTTCATAGCACTCCATTGAGCATCCCATACTACTTGATGGGAGACATAGGCACCCCGTTCCATAATACCAAGTCCTTATCAAAAAAAGTTCCCCACAAACTTATCCACATTCACGCAGAGTTACTTTTTTAGCGGTTATGGTTAATTTAGGGTGTGTCTTTTCAAATTTGAAACAATTTCAATTGATTAGCTTTAGAGGACCTGGGAGAATTGAGGAGCAAATTACTTTATGATGTTGTGTCACCTATGCATCCTTTGTCTTGTATTTGGCTTATGTGAATTGTTCATGTCTGCAAGGATTCTTCTCAGTCTTTTAATGTCCATCCATTGTCTATTTAAGGGTGTATTGTAAGGTAGTCAAAATCGCGATCCAACTTGTAGGATTGTACGATTTTGTGATCTTGTCACCCCTTGGTGTGCTGGGGTATGGTCGGAATCGTAATCTGATGGACGCGGTAAGGATCGCCGCGGAAGATCATGAAAACTGTGAAATCGTATGCGTTGGCTGCTGCTGTTCATGCTGTGCAGAGTTGTTGTTTCCGGGTCGGATCTACAACCCGTTTTCTTAAAACAACGTTGTATTTCTAAATCCCTAAAATACAACATGTGAAAGGCACTTGTGCGTTTCCTTTTTCTTTTTCATTTTTTTGTCGTTTTGCCTTGTGTTTTTTTGTTATATACTGAGGTTTATTTTTTATTTTTTTACGTTTGTTTTTTGTTTTGTTTGTTGCACACTTTTTTTCTACTACTTTTACAACTTGCTTTCTTTTTTGTTAACTAACAATTCTTTCAAAAAGTTAATAACTAATAATGTGATTTAAAATATCCATACACATAAACACAATAAAATTCCCATAAAAAAAATTAATAATAAAAGAAATTTTTTTATATTATATTATTTTTATTAATAAGGTGTCCTAAAAGAAAATAATTTAGTTTTTTCATCAAGTAATTAAGGTGTTCTGAAGGGTTTTTTATGCATACACATAAATTTATAGGCATATGTATGTCGATTTGTGAATTTGGTTGGATCTTACGATCCGTGTTACGATCTCCCGATTTACGATCTTGTGACCTCTCTCCACTTGGGCCTTGTCCTGTAAAGTGAGTTGCATATTTTAGAGGAGCCGGATTCTGGAAAATGATAGGATTACTATATTGGTTTGAGTTATCGAAAAGTTCTAAAACATCTAAGAACCTCTTGGAATTTATTGGAAATGTTTTCTGCAATGAATCGAAGTAGGTTGGAATTGCATAATTCCACGTCAATTAAATTGTATCTGTAGCTACAACATCACTAGACTTCAGATAGCTGCTACGTTTAGCAACACTAATACTGTCTCAAAGCTTAAGCTGGTGCTTGTCAACAGTTGATTGTAATTTATGTAATTGTATGATAAATGTTTATCAGGGCGCTAGAAGAGTCGGACAATTCAATCTTCCAGGGGAGATTATTGCATGTTATGCCAGCTATACCAAGACATTCAAACAATGAAGAGTAAGGCATAATATTGCTTCATCAACAATGTTTAATTGTATATTTGCATTATCATGCATTGTCATTTTATGGTTTACATGTTGTAGGAACAAGGACCAAGGCTCTAAAACTCTCAAACAACGAAGAGAGGAAGAAAGGAAAGCAGCTGAAGCCAAAGGAGATACCAGAGCATGGAATAGTCTGTTCATGCGCCCTGATACAGTATGTTTCCTTATGATGAAATTGAAATCCATGATTCTATTATTTAATCCTTTTTGAGTAGCCAATTTTTCAACAGTTCATTCATGTTCTGAATAATGCTTGTTTTATCCTCATATTTTCTATAGAAAGTCACAACTTGTGGCATGTTTCCATTTTCCAATGCAGTCATAATTTCATTTTTCCTTGGCATTATAATATTTCCTTTTATTGGTGGGTGCAAATATGTTGTTTTTTAGTGATGGAATTAACATCAGTCTTATTGATTATACTTCCTAAAATGTTTTTGGTGATGCCGTGTCGCCAGCAGGTTGCTTGTGTGTGTGTGTTAAGTATATTTTAATCATGTGTTGATGTTAATAGATTGCAGAACACGCTTCTCGGAAATATGGTGTTAGTAAAAGTGATTTTCTGGATCCAGAAGCTGATGATCTTGCTTCACGTCATTCTCTGGCACAAACTCAAGTGATTTTTGAAACAAAAAATGCATTTAAAAAAGCTGGAGTGAATGTGGAGTCTCTGGAGGGGCTTGTGAATGATAAAGTTGATGGCGTAAAAAGAAGTAACCATGTACTTTTAGCAAAAAATTTGCCATATGGTGCTACGGAAAATGAACTTGCAAAGATGTTTGGGAAATTTGGTAGTTTGGATAAAATAATTCTCCCCTCGACAAAAACATTGGCCCTGGTATTTTTCCCTCTCCTTATGTTCATGATGTGTCTTATGTATTTTTTTATTTTGGGGGGTGGCCGTGGGTACATTTGATAGCTTATTATCCTATCGTATAGCCCAGTTTTGTTATAATTTCTAATAAAGTTTTGTTTCAATTATGTCTTAATTCAACTTTCCACAGTATTTCTTCTTCCATAATATGTGGTTGAGGAATAGTCTTGTGTCCTAATATCCTAAAGAAAAAACAAATAACAATCTTTTGTATGAAGTTTATTCTTTCAACTTTCGATAATATTTCTTCTTCCATAATATGTGGTTGTGGAACAGTCTTGTGTCCTAATATCCTAAAGAAAAAACAAATTACAATCTTTTGCTTGAAGCTTATTCTTTTGCATTTTAAAAACTATATTACCACACCATTATTGTATTATTTATATTTGTTTTTTTAATAATAATAGATATTATGGTCCTTCTGGTTCTACATGTTCTCATCTGCACCATGTGCTGTACATGATGGTAATGTATTGTATTATGGAGATTTTTTAGAGTTAGGATCCGTTGACACTAGGTGTAAGGCTTAAGACTAAGCGTAATGTACTCCAAATCTCGACTATTAAATATAATGTATCAAATGGCTCGTAATATTCCATCTGTGAAATAAATAAAAAAACTAATTGAGGCATGCGTGTGATTCCGTCTTCATGCTCATTTCTACTATCATAGAAACCTAATTCATCAGTGTGCCTCACTAATATCTAGACTTACAGATTTGTACCATGCTTGACATCGATCTTTTGTAGCTTCAATTGGAATTTATAGATATTATTATGATGCCACATGAAAAAATTAATCCCAAATTCTAAAACAAGAGCACTTAGCATTGGAGGATTACTGAAATTGACATGATCGAGATATATTTATACGGCCACAAATTTGCACCTAAATTGTCTAATTTCATATTGATGATTGAAGGTTCAACAAACCACAAATTGACAAGAATGAACTCTAATACCATATGCTATCTAAAATCAAAATCTAAAGCCTGATCATTACGGGAGAAGTGATATGACCCCAACGGTGGCTTCTGCAACTCTGAGCAGCGCTGAACAGTGTGCATTAGTTCAATCAGTATATCGTTTCGGGGAGAAGAAAAAAAAAAGAAATTGCATGCATGCCTCACTTAAGAGTTTTATTTTTATATTTAATAGATGGAATATATGATTCATTGGATCAATCAAATTGAATGGATGAGTTTTGGTATAAGCCTTTTGATCTACACTTGGTTTCAATGGATCCTAACACTTTTTAATGTATGTATTAAGGGAACTTTAATATACTTATAGGCATTTTGTTGCGTATTTGTTTTAATTGATTGGTGGAGCTTGTCTTCAGCAGTGAGGCGTTTTAAAAGTTATTGCTTTTATTGTTATTTTTTCGTTGTTTAATGAATAGGTAAACACTAAATTCTTCTTGTTCAAGCTTTGAATTATTTGGAGATGATATTTCAGGTTATTTTTCTCGAACCAGCAGAAGCTAAAGCTGCTTTTAGAGGTTTAGCTTACAAGCGTTACAAGTAAGATCTTTTGTTTCTTTTGGTCACTAGTTCCATGCAGCATTGTTAAGTGATAAGCAATATTTTATTAGCTTCTATGAATAGACAATCAGGCATTTATGTTATCCTCATTGAATGAATTTATTGTTTCTTCCTCTGTTGAATACGAGTCGATCTTCATAAGAAAGAAAGAGAGAACATTTTCCTTGCAAATTGCAAGAAGTATGATGCTGGTCTGAATTGTGCAAAAGTTAATGTGCTCTGGCTCTCCTGTGTTATTTGAAAAGGGAAAGAATAAAATTGAAAGAATAGTTTTGTCAAAAATATGTGTCTTACACCCAAAAGGGAAGTGTGTGGGGGGTGGCATTAGAGTGTACAATATTTCAGAACTATGCCCATAACTTCGTAGTTTTAATCTTATTGCTGTAGTGATTGGACTAAAGCTTGGATTTTGTTAGTTCGGAAGGATTGACACTTTGAGATGTTGCACAACCACAATTTCATCCCCCCATTCTCTCTTCAGCTGGTAGAATAATCTTGGGCAAAGCAGCACAACCCCCCTCCACTAAGCTAACGATGGGGATCCCATATTTTATTTATTGAAGGTTATTGACTTGATTTGTGCTTTATTCATTGTAGAGATGCTCCGTTATACTTGGAGTGGGCTCCTTCCAATATTCTTACCCCAAAATCAACATCTATAAATGATGAGGTGAATATTGGAATTGGTGAAAAGGATGTCAAGCGGGTGATATTAGAGAAAGACGTGGAAAGAATATCAGATGCTGACATTGATCCAGACAGAATAGAGGTTTGGCCTATTTTTACCATTCTTTTGCTCTAGATGTGTTTGGTTTAGTTTGTTTTGATGCATTAGTCTTTTGCAAGAATTGATGGAAAATAGAAAAGAGAGAAATGTGAGGTCAATGGATAAAAGTAAAATATAAATGCATAGGCCAAGTCGTATATGCAATAAAAGTGACAAATAAAAAATGATAAATTCATTTTACTTTTTAGGTTGAATTATTCTATAGATCGCCGAACTCCAAATTTTAATATAGATTCCTCAACTAAAAATGTTTTAAATCCGGTCTCTGAACTTCTCAATAATTTATTGTTAGGTCCTTAAACTAACATTTTTAATTGGATCCCTAATTTTATAATCAGGTCTCTGAATATAGGTATTTTTCAAGTTATTCAAAAGTTCAAGAATCTAATTATGAAATTATTTAAAAGTTCAGGGACTTGGGTAGATTTTAATTTCAAGGACTTCACTACAAATTGTAGACATTTCAAGGACCCAATTGGCAATTATTTTGTTAGCTTAAGGGCCTATTTAAAAATCCTCAAATAGTTCAAGGATCTCCTGGGCAATTAAGTTACTTTTTGTTACCTGACATAGTACTTTATATGGTTAAAATACGAAAAAATGATAGACATTGGAAATATTGGTATTAAACCCTGATAAGTATTAAAACTGAATTTTTCTTTCGTAGTTGATATATATCGTTGTTCTTGAGTTTTTTGCCCCTAAACATTTTAAACTTTTCTTGAAGGGCCGTAGTCATCTCTTTGTTGTTCATTCAATAATTTCTATGTCAATAAGAACAGAACTTTGAAGTGCAATATCATTTTCTGTATTGATTGTCAATTTTGAAGGACGTTTATCCCATTGACTATTCATTCTTTGGCCTAGCCTTTAGGGAAATTGTTTGTCACCACTCTATTTTTGTCCACCACAGATTACTATGCAATTCAGTCAATATTTATTTTGAAATTTTGTACATTAACCATTGCTAAATAATCCATAATTATTATCTTCTATCATTTGATTAAGCTATCATGCTTCAGGCTCGGTCCTTGTTTGTCAAGAACCTAAATTTCAAGACAACAGATGAGGGTTTGAGGGAACATTTCAGTGAACACATGAAGGAGGGGCGAATTTTGAGTGTTAAGGTAAATGGATTTAAATGCTAGGTGACTCAAATTATTACTATTGATGACTTGCTATTTTTCATTTTTTTTGTTTCACTGCTTTCTAAAATAGGTGAAGAAGCATTTGAAAAATGGGAAAAATGTTTCTATGGGATTTGGATTTGTTGAGTTTGATTCCACAGAGACTGCTACAAGTGTTTGCAACGATTTACAGGTATTTGCACATTTGAATCAAAAGATGCATGTTAAATGTATTTGAAATCCTAATTATAGTTATGGTTGTTTTACAAAGGCATTTTTTAATAATTGTTTTGGTTTGGGTACAGGGGACTGTTTTGGACGGTCATGCTCTTATTTTACAACTCTGTCATGCCAAGAATGATGGTAAAGTACAAAAGAAAGTTGAGAAAGATAAGAGTTCAACTAAGTTGCTTGTGAGAAATGTTGCTTTTGAGGCAACGGAGAAGGATCTGAGACAATTATTTAGCCCGTTTGGCCAGGTGATAATTTTAATACAATTGTTAGCAAATATTCATTCTCTCAGCCAAAATATGAACAATTGAACATTTAGTTGTTTACGTATTTAAAAGTTTTCCTTTTACTCATGTTTGATGACTTAAAAACCGTGCAGATTAAAAGTTTAAGATTACCAATGAAGTTTGGAAATCATAGAGGATTTGCTTTTGTGGAGTATGTTACTCAGCAGGAGGCACAAAATGCACTTACAGCACTCTCAAGTACCCACTTGTATGGAAGACATCTGGTAAGTGAAACTCGGTGATGGATTTGGGAAATTCTGTTTATGGAATCCTCTACACTTCCACTTGTTTTGGGTGGTGTGTATACTTTCAAATTAGATTGCAAATAGTTGAGAAACAGTGGTCCTTATTGTTTTCAGGTGATAGAGAGAGCGAAAGAAGGTGAGAGTTTGGAGGAACTGCGAGCTCGAACTGCTGCTCAATTTAATGAACATAGTGGATTTCAAGATACCAACATATCCAAGAAAAGGAAGGCCATCAGTATGTTAGATGAAGGAAATATGAAGTTTGAAAGGTTTGATTAGTGCTTCGTTCAAGAATTTGAGGTTTCTGTATATATCCCAAAGTTCAGGGATGGCAATTTTGTAGATTTTAGTTAATTGTTTAATTTGTCGATGCTTGGTGTTCTTGCTATTATTACTATTTATTACCATGTTTAAAAGATGCAATAAAATTATATGGTCATGAATATTGAGTTTGCCTTACTATATGGTTAAAATCACAATTTTAGGAATTAACTTGATTTATACTAAAACGGGATTTTTATTTAAAAGCATTATTCGCTACACTTAAAATGCCAATCAATTGAGTTAAGCAACCCAGGCATAATGAAAAATATATCTTCACGATTGAACAATTTACTCACACAATGGCGTCAATTTCACGAGGTCATCTTCTGAAAACAATGACGTGAAAGATATGGAATTATTTAAAAATCAACTAGCTAGTATCAGTACATAATTATTCAATTCATATCAAACATAAATTCACGAATAAATAAATCTAGTTATATGGAGGCATTGCTTACAACCTCTACTAATGGCAGTGTATATGGGACTAAACAGTAGCACAAGCTAAATAAAAATCTTATAGGAACCACAAACAATAACTATAAACCCTTTTTTTTTTTGTGACACACTTTAACATGTAAAACCTTGAGAAAAAAAAACCAAACAAACACACGCACGGGATAATTATAACTATATCACCTGCCTCATTGTTAATGCAAGTTTGAGAATCATATTGGACCACCACAGGAGTAAGTGATCTCACAGTCTTCACCAATGTTAAGTGTGTAGAGATGCAAAGGCCTAACAAGGAATGGTGGCAAACGAACAAGAAGTTCACAAACACATTGGTTGTCCACTTCCCTAGCCCATCGGCAACAATTTTCTTGCTCAGCGGTCTGGTGACGTCTATGCTTGTGTCCGTGTTTGTGACTGTGCCCATGTCCATGCCCATGGTCGCGGTGGTGGTTTTTGTGCCCCTCATCATTGCCACCATCATCGTCACCACCATCATCATCACCACCATCATCGTCAGGTGCTGGTGGGGGCTCTAAGGGGGCAGGTGGTGCCCCCGGTGTAAAGGGTAACCTTCCACATGCATAGTTTACTAATGCAAACTGAGATGCACAAAGTGGGCGTTGATTTGTTGGTGTAGTAGGCCTAACTTCGCTTTCAATCTTTGGCACTATTGCCAACAATGTTAGAGCCATTGCCATTATCTTGAAAATCTCAATTTTCTTCATTTTGAAATTCTCAACTCTAATCATCAGATATTACAAGAATTTAGGAGTCCATATAGGTACCCTTTGAAGTGATGATTATATTTATACTTGCAAACTGAAATGGGTAGCATTTTGGATAGGTAGTTTACAAAGAGTGTGAGTTGCGTTCCTATTTGTTTAAGAACTCATCATCCATTTTGTGTGATGGTCCTTTCTAGGTGACGTACAAATTATTCTAAATGATGGTTCACCCACCAACTTTTTTAACTGAACAATTTTTTAATTAATTAGTCTAGCATTGATGGGAGAAGCGTAGTTTAATGATAGATAAGTTAGCATCATACATAACTTGTGAGGGAGAGGCACTTTTCTAGTTTTCTTGACAAAAAGTTCTATATATCAGAAAATAAAGAGTGAAACAAACAAATGTTGCACAAACATAATAAAGGGTAAGATTTAAAAAGGGGTTTGGTGTCGATAAAAGTTTTTACAATCACTATATTTTATTTAAAGGATAAGGATCAGACGATTCATATTTATACTCAGAATAAAAACCTTTTAAAAACAAATCCAACAATATATATGTTGTGGCTTCACTTTAAAAACTTTTGACCGCATCAAATTCATTTTTTAGAAATAATTGTATGAAGTCATGCTTATTGCAGGAGTCAACAACAATTAAGCTAGATGAGCATATCTGTTTTCACCCACCAAGTACCAATATTAAAGGGTAATCATATCATATGTGAACAAATCTTGAATTTTGATGACACAAAAAGGACAACAATTACATATGATTTTGTGATTAGAATATGATATGTAAGACTACATAGATACAAATAAATGACATTTTGTGCATGTAATGTACACACATAACATTACCCAAGCTAAAAAGCTAATACTTTTGAGTTTTGAAGGAAAGAAATAGAACATTAAAGGGTTTGTAGGGTGATGAAAAGCATAAAACATATTTAATGGACAATACACACATACATATAAACACAAATAATGATATGAGTTCAGTCGAAGTTGTTTCACATTTGCTTTTATAATATGATATTGTAATCGTTTTTTCTTAAGAGTCTAATGGCTAACTCTCACACACACTAATTTTTGTTGTTTGCAATTTTTTTGGGGGGATTCTGTTTTGGGTAACAGGATGTTGTAATTTTTTGTAAGTAATATAAACTAGTTAAAAATCCAATTCTGGTTCAATTTCGATAACCTTAAAAAATCGGAAACCATTTAACAATTATCTCAGTGACCTATTTAGTAGAAGCTAATTTGGTAGCAAATCTTGTTCAATATTCTGAGTTTCTACTTGTTCAAAAGAAATATTCTTAGTTTCTAACCAAGAATCCATCTATTAGTAAAAAAAAATCCATCTAATTTATTCCATCGTTTATTATAGTTAGTACATAGATAATTTGTTTCTTTCATCACTAAAAGTCCAAATTATGAAAGATATTTTTAAAGATACCAATTTTGCAATTTGTAATAAATACTCTATTAAAAATTATTATCTTTTTGACCAAAAAAAAGAATATTATCTTTCATGAAAGAAAAATTTGTACAACAATATATAATTGTAAAACAATACTCTGATTTATTTTTATAAAATTGGCTTGTAAGATAAAAAATTGAAAAAGCATAAAAATAGTTTATAAAATTGGCTTGCATAAAAATTTACTTTACAAACTATTTTTATGCTTTATTTCAATGCAAGATTTGAGTTTTTTTTTCTTCTTCCATCCTCAACACATTTTGAACCATGCTAAGAACTTCGATGCACACACATTTGAAAATATAAGCCAGCCACTGATAAAAATTAAGTAAAGGTTTCATTAATATGTGGATGGTAAATCTCTGAACATAGTTTTTTTTTTTTTTTTTGTGTGTCTGAGGTTCGAACCCCGGACCTTGCATATTATACATTGTCCTTTCTAACTGAGCTAAGTTCATGAAGATTTTTTTTTTTAGGAATCTCTCTGAACATAGTTGTAACTGAGTGTCTTAATTTGTCAAAAATATTTATTGAAAGCTGAAGATTTTTTTAAACGAGTCTCTAAAATTTTAATTGATTTTATTTATGCCTCTAATTTTAAACAATTTGTATTTAAGTCCTTAAGTTCAAATTTGAGTAAACCAACCACAATTCAACCGGAACTAAATTTTAAAAAATTGGAAGAAAAAAATTGAATATTCTAAAATTTTAATTGGTGGAACATTTTATGTTGCAACATATTCAAAACTGATTTTCCCAAATTTTCATTTTCAAAAAAGGGTTAACCATGGTGGAAGAATGATTTAGTCACTGTCAACTTGTGATCAGGTTTTAGAATTTTTTTCCCAGATATTTGAACTTATAAAAAACTTAAAATCTGATTAATTTTCAATATAATTTTATATTCCTTATTGAATTTTCAAAAATAAAAAAAAATAAGGTACAAACACACTAATTAAAATTCAAAATGACAATATTTTTGTTAAAATATGGGATAGGGAATAAATGTGAGGTTTGAAGTATTTTTTTTCTTTCTAAACTAATGTGAGGTATAACATGTCTCAACCCATCTCTTGCTCACCTCTACATCTCAATTCACAAACTTAACTTTTATGTCAATCCAAGTCACAAATTTAGAAAAAAGCAAACGTTGTTTTTTCCAAAAACAAGAAGAAACAAATTAATTTTTAAAATAACCTAAACGGACCTCGCTAGCGTACACGCAATTGACTGGAGCCTACCATCGCAAAAATTTATGAGTATTGTGGTGGAAATGAGTCAATCATACTGAAAATATTAATAAATTAAAATTTGGCAAAAAATGTTGTTATAGTTGGTAAAATTTAATTCATATTCTTACTCTACAAAGACGTGGTTTTTAAAATCTTGCTATAAACATGAAAATTTTATCGTTAGATAACATTTAATATGATTAGTCTAGACCTAAATGTTCAAGTATATGGAAAATGTCATAGTCGGTCATATGAAGAGGATTATTATATACACGACTTTAAAATGAAGAGGATTAAAATTTTGGCTAGAGTATGTTTATTATATACTGACAAAAAGTGTTTTTCATTGTATTTTTAAAATAATTTTTATGAAAGCTTATTAAAAAATAGTAGAAGTTATTTCAAACTCATTTGACATAAATTAAAAGAGGAATTTTGATCTTCATAACTTAAATGTTTATTGTTAGAGATTTAATAAAATAAAAAACACATTTATTTTAAAAAAACTCTAAAAAATGATTTTTATGAGAAATTTTAAACATTTTTTTTAAAAAAATTATTATCAAAAAAATTTGTGCCAAAAAACTAAAAACCAATTTTAAAAATCTATAAACAAACATGCACTTAGTATGTTGTATTTTGTTATTATCTAGAACATGATTTTTATTATATTATTGATGTTATTTCCGAGTTTCTTATGTCATTTACAATTCAAGCCCCATTCGGATAAACAACTTATGCTTATAAGCTATTGTGCTCAATAAATTATTTAGGTTTTGATATATACATTAAAAAATACTTACATAAATTGAAGTGTTTATATGTATCATTACATAAACAATTATAAAATATTAATATAGTTTTAATTTAAAAAAAAGACAACTTTTAATTAAAAGGATATTACAAATATAATAATTTAATTCGGGTACCATAAAAAACAAAAGAATGAAATAAGTTGGAATAAAAGATAAATATAAGTGGTATAAAACAATGATAAACTTTTTTTTTTTCAATCAGCTTAGTAGCTGCAATTCACGTATTTTAAATATGGAGAAGTAGAGTGTGTGAGTTTCAAACCCTCCGCCCCTGCATATATTATATAATGCTCCTAGAAATTGAACTAAGCTCGCGAGAACAATGATAAACTTACAAGCGGTATATAAAGATACTTGTGTTTCTTTGAAAAAAATTACTTTGGTTGGGTTCGACCCTCTTTCATCACCACAAAAAAAAGCGTGTTAAAAAGGGAGATAAGCGTGTTAGTTTGGAAAAAAAAGGGGCAGAGAGAATCGAATAGAGCTAATTTGCAAAGGTTCTATGTAAGTCCGATGGCAAACTTACAATGAGAGCTTATTAAAATATGGTATGAGTAGATAAGATCACATAAGTTTAAAATAAGTCAATCCAAACAAAAGTTAAATAAAAAATGGCCGAGTTTTCCATACTTCTTTTTAGAGTAAATTACATTTTCCTCCCTCCAAAGATGCTTGAATTACACCCCTCTCCCCTCTTATGTTAAAATATACACTTCTCTCCCCTCTTATTCAAAACATATTAGAAAACTTTTCACTCCCCTCCCCTAAGAGAAGCTTGAATTACGTTCTTCTCCCCTCTTATGTTAAAATCTACACTTTACTCCCTCAATTTTTTTTTATTTCTAATAATCTAGCAAAAACATAATAATCTAACACACTTCGAAAAAAAATAGTATCGTGGGTCTATTTAAATATAATCAAAATTTGAATACATGTTTTTTGCTATTTTTTATTCACAATTTCATTAACACATAGTTTTAAACCCTATTATAAAATATGAAACAACCCAAAATAAAATTAAAATATGTGAAAAATTACTAAAGATAATAAAACATGGTTATTTAAAAGTTAATTTTAAACTCTAGATTATAAAATCAATAGCAAAATATTTAAATTTAATTATCATTGACATTAAAATTATAAAGAAATGAATTTATTTTTCTTAAATGGTGGTTTAAAATTAGTATATATCATAAAAATATTTATTTATGTTAAAATAGATTAAAGTGTAGTGCATATTTAATTATTAAGGGATGAAGTCATAATTCCAGTATCTTATAAGAGAGAGAAGTATAAATTTTACTTTTCAAGGAAGGAGATTGTATTTTTAACATAAGGCGAGGAAAGTGTAATCTATATTATATAAAGTTGAGACATTTTTTCAAATGTATATATGGAAATATGTCTTCCAATGTTTGCTCATGATGTGGCACCATATCTTCCAATGTTTGCTCATGGCATGTGTCACCATAAAGTAGACTAAGCATTCTTATGCATTTAACGTTTAATGTTATTCATTTTATTTTTATTTGTGTTTCATAAAATTATTCTAATTTAATGTGTTGCATTCATGTAATATAAACTACATTTGAACTATTATTTTAATTGGTTTTTTTTAATTTCACAAACACACATATACACAAATTTATTTATATCTAAGTTATTTTGTGATTGAAATTAAAAGTAACAAAACCAAATAATACATTTCATTTTATTTTGTATTTTCGTTCTTAAAAATATATTATATGTTTTTTTTTGTTCAGAAAAAAAATTATATGTTTTAATTATATTATTAAAAGAAAACGTCACTATAATAGAAAACAATAATGAAAATAAATTATTAATGAGAATTATTTCTTTATAATGAAACATTTAGTGAGAAAATATTCACCATTCTTTAGGCATTATCATTCACCAAAATTTTTATTGTTTATGCTTGAATCATAAAAAAAAAATGCTTGAATCATTACATATATTATAAACAATAAAAAAAACTCTATTTTTAATGATTCTGTTATGTATATGTGTCAAAATTACACTACCACTAACTTAGTATAGGATATTTCCTCAAAAAATAAAACTTAGAGTAGAAGACTATTTTTATGATATGTTTTTAATGGTTATCAAAACAATTTATGGCCATTAAAATTGCTTCATAACCAAATAATTTCGTAACCGAAATACCCTTAATAGAATAATGATTTTTTAAGAATGTTAAAAAATATTGGTTGTTTTACCAAATTACCATGTGAAACAAGTCTATAAATTAGACATATGTGTTAGCATAATTTCACATCACAATTTTTATCACCCTTCTTTTCTATTTTGTTTAATTTTTTATTCTTTATTATTCATATTTTTTTGTCATTAATGTTAATGCTCCAAGAGTTATATTTCTTTTATTTTGTGATTTTGATGAATCAAATGTTCACACAAAGATTGTTTGGTTTTTTATTCTTTTTTATTCACATATTTTTTTCATTGATGTCAGTGCTCCAAGAGTTATATTTTCTTCATGTTTGTAGTTTTGATGAATCAAATATTCGCACAAAGAAATAGTTTTGATGAATCAAATGTTCATACAAATGACTCACTTAATTGTTCATAAGATTATTCCATAATATTAGGCTTTCATTTTATGAGGAATATTTATGGCAATATTTTGGTCTATTTTATTTTTGGAGGAAAGAAAAGAGTTTATTATTTATTTTGGTCTATATTATTGTTGGAGGAAGAAAAAGGAAGAGTTTGTTATTTAATTTGTTTATTTGTTGTTGATAGGAATTTTATACTTAAATTTTTTATTACCATTTCAATCTAATTCAAAATTTACTCCTATACTTTAAGGGGGATGTATTGGATTAGGATTCTAATGAATTTTAAAAGACTTTTTAATTATGAAAAAGTCTTGTGATATTCAATCAAGACTCTCTGCAATTTAAAAAAAGTCTTGTTGTATTCAATCAAGATTCTTTGTCATTTTAAAAAAGTCTTGGGGTATTCAATCAAGACTTTTCATTACTTAAAAAAAGTCTCATGGTATTCAAAATCATTCAAATTTCAAATGATTGTTTAATAAATTAGATTTTGATGGATTTTGTGGGATTTTAACAAGAAAAAGTCTTTCATGAAGACATAAGATTTCTTGGGATTGTTTTTATTTAAAAGTGTACTATCTCTTTCTCATCGCTTCTTCCTTCTCTCTTCTCCTTTCTCTCTCTCATCTCTTTTCTCCCTCCTCTCTCTCCCTTCCCTCTTTGTCTCTCTTTTCTCCCTTCTCTCTCTCTCTCTCCTCTCTTTTTCCCTTCTCTCTCTCTCTCTCTCTCTCTCTCTCTCTCTCTCTTCTCCATCTCTCTCTCTCCTGTCTTTTCTCCCTTCTCTCCCTCCTCTCTTCTCCATCTCTCTATCTCTCATAAAAATAAAATAAGAAATAAGAGTATGTATTGAAAATATTATGATAGAGAGTGTGTTGTAATCATTTCTTTTCAATGAGTCTTTAAAATTCATAAAATCTTTTGAAATCTTATAAATCCTTTAAAATCTTATGATGTAAATCCATATTGAAAATCCTGATAGTCTTTTAAAATCATGAAAGTCATTAAAATCTTACAAAATCTTTTAAAATCTTTGAGACTTTTTTAAGCAAAAATTGTCCTTTAAAATCTTAATCCAATACACCCCCCTAAATGACCCATGTAACGGAGGGAGTATTCGTATTAGTCAAAATGAATATTTACTTGCTACTACTAATTAACATTAGTTGCTTCTTTCAAAAAAAAATTAACATTAGTTGCTAAAAAAACATGAGCCTTAAAAAAAAAACATTAGTTGCTTAAAAGACGTTGGTTTGAACGGTCCATGATTTTTGCCCCATCTCATGTTAATTGTTGGTCGATCATGTTTATTTTAGAATCATTTTAATTAATGAAAAGCTCAAATTAACAAACAATCAATAATTGCGTGAAAGAAGGAATGAGAGAGTTTTCACATGATTTGCATTTACTTAATTGTGTTTTAATCTCATCCTTTAATTTTAATCTAATGGTTGTAATTTATTCTCACCATTCTCACATACAAAAGTCATTCTCATGTGATATATATATATATATATATATATATATATATATATATATGTGATCAATTATTTTAATGATTATTTCAATCATTATTTCCTTTATTGCGCATACAAATATCTGTTCAAATATTTTTTTTAATATATATGTAACTTATCTACTGTCATCCATCAATTATTCTCCTAATTTGTCATATCATTTATATTGGTCATAAGTATCAAATCTAGCTGCATTTGTAGAATTTTAACTCACACATTAATATCTCTCCCGTAGGTGTGAGACTCTCAATGTCTATAATATGATGATAGTCAAATAAGGTCATAGCCACAACATGATAAAAAAAAAAGGCGAGTTTGTGGAGGTTTGATAGAGGGATGTTTTTTTTCTTATTTCTTTGATGAGAAGAGAAAAAAATAAATTAGAAAAAGAAATCCGATGAAAAGGGGATTCGAACATGAGAGAGACGACAACGAAAAAGAGTGAGTTGCTGATAATTTTATGGGTTTGTTGAAGGAGTTGGATGTTACTAGGTAATTATGCTACCTAACACATTAGACTCATTCCAAAACACCACATCAATTTAATACGCACAATAAACATGTAATTTTCAACTCAATGTATCACATCTATGTGTTTCCTTTGTCAGAACCCACTAGAGACTTAAAGTGAAGGAAATTTTAAATAATAGAGGTTGAATAAAAAAAAAACTATCGCTTTGACAAAAAATTGCATGAAAGTGAAAGACTTTCAAATTCTAAAATATAAGATAAAAAGTTGAACAAATGACTCCCAAAAACTAACAACAAATTGTCATAATGCTGGAAATTTAAATGGAACCTACATTGGATTGTATCATTTCATTAGGCTAAAAGAAACCACACAAATGTTTTTGACACCACGTCGTCTTCCAAATTCTTTAGGCATATGAATATGACTCATCTCACATATATCTTATTCAACATCTACACTTTCATCCATTTTAGAACTTTAACTTTGATTTGACATAATAACATCTCTCACTCAAGTTTGCAATTCTTTGTGTACGTAATTATGTGACATAGTTAAATAAGGTCAACCGGTATACCATGATAGAAAAAAAGTGGATTGATGGTAATTTAATGAAGGAATGTTTACGTTACTTTATTTCATGCGAGAAGATAAAGTAAATTAGAAAAAGAAAGAAAAGAAAAATAAATTTGAGATTGACAGAGATGATACTGGTAAAAAACTAAGAATTTTGTGTTTTGTCCACGAGGTTATAAAGAAAGGAGTGAATTGTAGGTGATTTTATGGAATTGTTGAAGGAGTTGGAGATTTTTGTGTAATTAATTTACAGAAATATTATACTCGATGAAAAAATACAACAACATTTAAAGATGTCTACTAAATACGTATTTTGTCAACTTAACATAACACATCAATGTTTCTGTATGGTTAAATTCCACCAAAGACCAAGGTGAAGAAATTTGATATATTAAAGTTTGATTAAAAAATATTGCATGAAAGCAACAACACCCAAAAACCTAAATATAAAATAAAAATTAAACAATTTACATGCCAAAACTAATGAAATAAATAAGGTTAGACGGAGCCATAACACGGTTAAAAAGATGGATTGGCGGTGTTTTCATGGAGAAAAGTTTATGTTCTTTTCTTTCATGAAAAAAGAGAAATAAATTATATTTGAAGGAAGATAAATGTAATTTATTCTTTTTTTTTTTTTGGTAGATAGACGAAATGACAAAGTCATTATAAACTCACACATACAAGTGGAAGTATCGGGGTTCGAACCCCAGTCATGGCATCCGGCCTAACAATTTCGGCATTTTGCCAGTTGAGCTAGGACTTCTGGATTCTTCTTCTTTTTATTAGAGGCATACTTTTTAAGATTAAAACACCATCTTCAAATTATTTAAGATGATCCTAAAAATATTTAGTGGACACCCATCCATCCAACATCCAACATCCAACAACCTCCCTCTCTCCCGACTTAATTTGGATTACGGAAATGTGGAACTCACGTGGGTGTAAAATGAAGTGGGATGTCAATGGGGCGAGGCAGGAGTCAAGGATCAGGAAGTATACTTCTTTACTTCTCGCTATTCAACTTGTCTTCCATCTTTGTCTCTATTCGCTAGAGAGCTTTTCCTTCTGTCCATCAACATTACAAAAACAATTAAAATCTCATTATTTTTAATCAAATTCGTTTATAAAAAAAAAAAACTCACTTAAATTGACCCAATTGAGAACTTGAATTAAATGATAAAAAATAATTAGGAAATAAACAAAGAATATAATGAAATTTTGATTTAATTAGAATATATATTAAAACTCACTAAACGACAAGAGTATTTTGTCGTTTAAATATTTTCTCTTTAAAACAGGAAACAAACGAAATCTATCTACGAGAATTAGTTGCACTTTTTGCTCCGTTGTCCGTAGTACACTTCGACTGAACACGCGAAGAGCATGGCGCATGCCGCATGGTATAAGTATTATTAATTAAGTAAACAACAAAATTCACAATTCTGAAAAAAATGTTCCCTCAAAACCTCCTTCTTCTTCTAAACCTCCTCGCCGGAAAGAAGGACTCTTTCGTTACCGACGGCGATGATGTTCCGTTCGGTACGTTATGGTGGTTTATTTACGCCGGAGTTTCTTTCTTGCTTGTTCTCTTTGCTGGTATCATGTCCGGTCTTACGCTTGGTTTAATGTCTAAACGTCCTGTTGACCTTGAAATTCTTCAGCGTAGTGGTTCTTCCACTGAGAGAAAACAAGCTGGTACTGCTTTCTTTCTTTTTTGAGATATGATTCTTCGTCTTCTTTAATTTTATTTACTATTATTCTTCTTGTTTATTTTTATTGTTGCAGCTGCTATTTTTCCTGTTCTTCAAAAACAACACCAGCTGCTTGTTACTTTGCTTCTCTGTAATGCTTGTGCCATGGAGGTATGTACTTTTTCCAATTTCTTTCATTATTAATTACTATGGTTATGCACTCTCTAGCGCCGACACTCTTGATCTGGTGTCTGACATGTGTCAGTGTCACATTGACATGTCACTATGACAGTCACACATGTGATTTCTCAAAATTTTATTGGTGTTGATGTGTCTGACTTGTCTGTCCGTCACTATGATACTGACACATGTGATTTCTCAAAATTTTATTGATGTTGATGGGTCAATGTTAGTGTCCGATGTTAGTGTGTCATGTCAGTGTCATTTGTGGTTTGTTACATATGCATACACTATTTTTCTAACAAAAGACAATTTTAAGTCAAACTGTTTTGATAAGTTACAAATTGTTTCCACCGGCTATCATGGAGAGCTAGAGCTGGTGGAAATAAGATGAAAACACCTTACGAATGTATGTCATAAGTTGTTTCCATAAAATATCTTGTACAATTAGTGATTATGTTAATAGATAAGGTTAAATAAGTTGATTCTAATATATGCCGTAAAACTCATACGGACCGTGTAATTTTATATTTGTGCTCATGTTTCTAATATTATCTCATCATTTAGATATTTGTGAAAATGCTTCAATAAGTGATATAATAAAGTGATTTTATGGTAAAATATGACTGGATGTATGTATTTCTGCCTTTTTTTTTTATTTGCAGGCACTTCCACTTTACCTGGATAAAATTTTTCACCCTGTTGTAGCAGTGTTGTTATCAGTAACTTTTGTTCTGGCTTTTGGAGAGGTAAATTATGTTTCCAGTTGAGTTTGCTTGCATCATAATCAAGCAGGACATTGCACTGACTGTTACATTGTCACATGGGATTATTAGGTCATTCCACAAGCTATATGTACAAAACATGGACTCTATGTTGGAGCTAGTTTTATTGGGCTTGTACGCTTCCTCATGTTCATCTGTTATCCAATTGCTTACCCTATTGGAGTGGTAAAGATTATACTTACCCATATTATAGTTTTATTATACCTGCGACAAACTATGGTTTTATGGAGCTTATAGCATAACCTTGATGCTTCTAGGGTTTGGATTATTTGCTTGGACACGATGATGTAATGTTTAGGCGAGCACAATTGAAAGCCTTTGTTTCAATCCATAGCAAAGAGGTAATGTGTTTGAATTATCACGTGTGTATGTGTTTTACAACTTCCTAGTCAAGAAGATATTGCTTTTATAAATGATTGCTGTTAATTTCACTTTGTCAAAATTTCGTGTATCTTTTTATCTCCTTTGACCTCATTTTGTTGATCATTAAAGGCTGGTAAAGGAGGTGAACTCACACATGATGAGACAACGATTATCAGCGGAGCACTAGATCTCTTTAAGAAGGTAACTGCTGATTATCAGTACATTCACTCTGTTAGCTGAATTGTTCTAATGATCTTAATCGGTCAGGTTCTCTTTATTGCCTGACCATAACTTTATTAGTGATTGCTGTCTATGAATCTGTTATAACTTAAATTATCTTTCAAGCATTCATTCGTTCAGTGATAAGATATAATTAAATACAAATGTATCTACTATATTGCTTTTATTCTAATATATAGGAAAAATTTCTACATTGCCATGCAGACTGCAGAGCAAGCTATGACATCAATCGATTCAACTTTTTCCTTGGATGTTGCTTCCAAATTGGACTGGTGCGTTTGCTTCTGTAAGCATTTCTGTTCAGATCTATATAGAAGTCACAGCAAGTTCAGTTATTTTTCTTCCTCACATGATAGTAGTACCAAACATAACTTATATAAGTAACTCTGGACATTCAAATTCTTCCTATGCTTAAATACCAAATTATATGTTGATTTGTTTTCACAAGTCTTTCCTGATTAGTTTATCCAAAGTGGCTTAAAGTGTTATACAGAGCTGAAGTGAGGTCATAACTTGTTTTCTGTTTTATCACAGGGAAGCAATTGGGAGAATTCTTGAACGAGGTCATAGTCGTATCCCCGTATACAGTGGAAATCCAAAAAATATAATTGGCCTCTTGCTAGTAAGTGTGATTATCCACAGTGCTCTCAATGTTTTATCGAAATTTTTTTGTTGCCACTTGCTGCTAAAAACTGTTTGCTACTCTTTTCTAGGTAAAAAATCTTCTTACTGTAAGACCTGAGACAGGGAGTCTAGTTAGTTCCTTCAACATCCGGAAAATTCCTAGGTTTGGCCAATTGTGTCCTTTCATTTCATTTTTTATAACTGATCAATTGAACAAAGTTATTATTCATGAATAACACAGGTTTCCAGCAGATATGCCTTTATACAATATCCTCAACGAGTTTCAAAAAGGAAACAGTCATATGGCAGTTGTAGTTAAGGTTATAAGAGAGAAAAACAATCCTCAAGAAGCTGGCGACTTAAACAACTCAAAGGATGAAGTAGACATCAAACACTGTTCTAAACTGACTGTGCCATTGCTAGCCGAGACTTATGAGAAACCAGACAATGTTATCAATATTGACAAACTTTCTAGGCATCATAACCCTAGAGGATATAATGATCCCAATAATGCCGGCGAACAATGCCAAGAGAGTGACATGTCACCAAATAGTGTCCATCACTTTCCTTATGATAAAGATGGGGAAGTTATTGGCATCATAACCCTAGAGGATGTTTTTGAAGAACTCCTGCAGGTAGCCCTACTTACCTTAATCTCCAGCAAACCCTGTTATCCATCAGTGTTGCCAAATAGCGACTATAGCAGAACTGTAATGCTTTAATACAGTGGAATTCGAACAAATCACCATTGTTCTACGATGCGTTATTTAGTTCAGAGTGTTTCAAATGGCTGCGCTATAGTCAATCTGTTATTGACAACACTGTTGTCTATTTATGTTTATCATCATTACTTTATGTGACAGATAGATATTGTTCCGTGTTATAGGCACAACAGACAAAATGCAGTATGTTGTGTAGCCTATGGAATGGATAAACTTTGCTAATTTTTTTCTGTCCATGCAGGAAGAAATCTGGGATGAAACAGATATAGATGTACATAGGAGGTGCTGTGAATTTTTTTTTCTTTTCTTTTTCCGTCTCAATCTCTCACTATTTCCCATAGCTCTTAAATGTTTAATGACTAACTGACTATGAAATGCATAATGAATTCGGCAGAATACGTGTTGCTGCTGTTGCAGCTGCTTCATCTGTGGCACGAGTTCCATTAGGCCAAAAGGTGATGGGTCACAAGCCTGTAGTAAGTTGGAGCCATTTTTTTCCTCTTTGAAAGTTTAAGCTTTGAATAGAAAGTGGATCATTATGTTGGGGCAGTTTTTTATTGCATGCTAAAGGTTAACTTATTTTGTTTGCTGCAAATAAATACGTGGATGTTTTATTCAAGAGAAAGATGGTTTTGAAATCATGGTGTTAGATTTAAGTTTGTAAATCAGGCTTTGTACCAATTTTTCTAGTTACTGATCTAGATCTTTATGTGTGATTTCATTATCAAATTCATTTCATAAATTGTGTGAAACCTGGTAGATGGTTGTAACCAAATACACCTTTTTGGTAACCATTCTAGTACTATCATGATTGCTGTTTGACAAATATCATGTGAATGTTTAGATATCTTATATTGAAATAGTCTTGATTTCCTTCAGGTGAAAGTTTGACCAAGTTTGTGGATGATGGTTCACATTGATACTGATGGAGCTTCCTGGACAATAAAAGACGAAATTTTAACATACACTCTTCTACTATATGTTATAGCTATTGATGCATTTTTTGATGTTAGGATGATACAATACATCATGGAGATATTGGTCACATCACACTTCTTACTTTTTTTTTTGTGTGCAAAGAATCACACTTTTCTTAGTCCTTTTGTAAAATGCTGGTCTTGGATTTCTAATAGTTATCTTTGACACTTGGTCTTGTAAAAATTAGAGGGTTAAGACAAAATAAAATCGTACTTCATGGCTATCATATGAGGTTCAAATTGATGTGTAAACTAATGTATCATGACTAACTTATGAAGGTTTAGAGTTGAATATAATATCTACTCTGACCAAAATCTGGAAGAAAAAAAAAGACTAGGCCATGCAAAATGCCTCTTTCTCTTAACTGGCACAAATTAGTATTTTGGCTCTGTCATCTCTTTGTTTCTTAGTAGAAAAATTGTATTGGGTTGTAACTATTTATTAATCATTAGTTTTTGTTTGTTAATTTGATTCAGTTGTAACAATACTTGTCCTGTAATATAAATCATATATTTCCTCCAACTGAGTCCTATGAATTTGATAAGTCATTTTTTGTTCACCTGAACGTTATATATCCTCCTTAAAATGTTTGGCACACTTTTTCTCCCCTCTAAAGATGAACACTTTTTATTAAAAAGAATATTTTTTATGCACGGGGTATGAAATATTTCAGTGAACACATATTCTAGGGTTTTGTTGGATATGTATCTAACATTCACTCATTTAATGTCATGTTATTTTTTATGTTTAATTATTTTGAATTTTGCTTTTGATATCCAATAAAACCAGGATACCTTAGAATTTTTTAATATTTTTACATATGGATCCAATCAAATAGATATCACTTGTGAAAGAATAAGTAATTCAGCTAGACTCAACATTAGTTGATAAAACTTGTTTACACTATTCAAAAAATTCCAAACATAACAATTTTTGACAGGAAAAAGGAAAATATAACAACTTAACTTTGCATAAGTTTGAGTGCTTCAATTTAAAACCTTTACTTTTAAAAAAAAATGTGAGAGAGAACAATCCTTTTTTTTCCCTTTTATTAATTTTGTCCTATAGCAAAGTAACATTTGATAATAATTTTCTTGGTTAACAATAATGAATAAAAACAATCGTGCTATTATTGCTGTGCAGCCTGTACTTGATAATAATAATTCATCATCAACATTATTTAGTATGATTATATAAAAATGAAATGAAAAAAGATAAAACTTGCCAATTTGTCTGCCAACAAAAAAAGGGAAATGAAAAAGACAGAAGGGAAATACTGTTTGAGGAGAATGTAAGGGTAACGTGTCCTCATCATGTGGATTTGGTTGCTTCAAAACTAGGATTATGACCAAACAACATGTTTTTTTTTTTTGAAGGAATGACCAAACAACACGTTGTCTCTTTTTTTCCTAGACCAATTAATTATGCCCTCGCGTAGGGTTTGTTCTAGAAAATGCTCAAAGGCTATAAACCTCGAGAGCACTTTCTTTTAACTAGTTGCACTTTAATTTGTTATTAAGGTGTTTAAATTTTCTCTTCTTTGTGAAATACTACCGTCATCCTTAATTATAAGACCCTTTTAAGAATTTTCTTGTTCTATTATAAGACAATTTCGTTATTTCCAACACATTAGTTATTTATTTACATACATGTCTCTATTTATTATACATGTTTTTCTTCAATCAGCAATAAATAACATATGGAAAACATAAACTAACTTTTTCTATTAAAGATAAAATTGTAAAAACGATAGTAATTACAAACAACTTTAATACAAATATTCACTTTCTTAATTCCCGTAATTTTAGCAAAAATATCTTATATATAGGGACTGAGGTAGTACTTTATTACTTGCAGAGATTAATGTTATTTTATGGTGAAACTTTTCACATGATTAATTATAAAAAGAAAAATAAAATTAGTTAAAATGTATTGGTCTAATCAAAATACTTTTCTTTGGTGGAGTTCACTACAAACATATGTTGTTTGACAAAAACTTACTTAATTTCCATTAAGTCAAAAACTTACATCTCCCACTTCTTTTATGTACAAAAAAATATTCCTTCTTTTTTTTAGAGAGCAAACAAATATTCATTCAATGCAATATATTTTTCCTATTAAAATCGCACTTTAAATATGATATACATAAAATGATTTTTATTCCATTCACTTAGTCACAAGGCAATAAAGTTTCGCATGATCACAATAATGAATCTCTAGAACTTTCATTTGCTTCAATTTATTTAGCATAAAAGTAAAAAAGAAAAGAGTGACCTTTTCAAAAAAGCTTGTGCACATCAGTATAATAATAGATCAACTGAGGCATGAGTCTGAGCATACAATTAATATACTTAGCTTACATTAGCGTACTACAAAATGTAGTCTAATTTGGTGATTAAGGTAAGGTTAATCAGCACATGACCAACTATGTATATGCAGTGGCACCAAGAGCATGAAACATACATTGGTTACTCATGCCAGCACAAGAGTAGGACAGTGCATCTCCAAATAATGTAAAGCCGAGTCTTCTGCTGCCTAATTTGTTTCAAACATTTTCGCCATGGTCGAAGCTTGGAAGAAGAAGAAGAAGTTCCTCTCACCGATGAGAATGAGAATATACTACTTATACCTGCCATTTGCAAGTTCGAAAATGGTTATGATTTGGTAGGTGCGAGTGATATATTCTACACTCTTAAGTTGAGTATTTGGTGTGAATGGTACTCTCTTATATATATGTGTGAGCGTGGGGAATAATAGGGGGAAGATTTGAATTGAAGGAATCAAATTTGTGGTGGATTATTTGTTATGGCCCATGGTTGCAAGAATGGGACATGTTCCATTGTCCATATTAAGATAGATCGATGACACCTTTGAGCTTGTTCCCCTTGAGAGGGACTTCTCATCCACTTCTACTTCATACTAAGGGTCGTATTTGTCACCTTTAATCTATGTATCATTCACCATTTAATTAAAATTAATTACTCCTCTATATACCCTAATTTTTTAAAAAATAAATAAAAGATATTCATTCATTCAAATTGACAGAGTACATCGTGTTTACACTGATACAATACAAATTCAAAGTTGCTAAAAACAAAAATGATGAATATGTGAACAAACAACATCCATGTTAATAGCATAAAACGACAGAGTTTATATGCCTACAAATATGACTATATTCAAACCACCGAAATACTAATGTTTTTGAATCTGGAACGTTGACGACGTAAAAATCATTGATTGAATCTGCACTTGATCAAAACTAATCTTTCAACCTGAATCAAATAAACATTGCACTAAGACGGAAAATAAAAAACACATGACACAAAGACGGGAAATCAAAACAAACATAGTTGTGCTAGACGACGAAATCACAAAAACAAACGAAAAGAGAAAGGAAAACAATTATTTTTATTTAACTAAAAGCGAAAGAAAAACAATTCGGTGGGATGATTTCGGGTCAAAATTAACCCTGAATCACTCATCTTTGGTAGACCAAGAAAAAGAAATGTTGTGATATTAAAATTTAAAAAAGGGAAGAAAGAAAGAGAAAATAATAGAGACACCCATGTACCCTAATTAACAACTATCATACTCCCCCGTCTCATAATAACTGAGACATTTGGAGAAAAAAAAAATCCCAAAATAACTGAGTCATTTCACTTTTCAAATATTAATTACTTTTTTTCCTTTATAACTCTAATCAATATTACTTTCATCATTTCCAATTCAATACATTCCACTTTACATTTATGATAGTGGAGAATGCCCTAGTACTTAAAAAGTGCACTTAAAACTATTTCTCTCTCTCTCCTTCATTTATACATTTTTCTTAATACGTATGAAATGAGCTTTTGGCTCAGTTAATCTGGAACGGAGAGAGTATTTGTTTTTTTTAACACAAACTAGGAAAACTTAGAATGAAATATAAAATGACAATACAAAATGATTGTCATTAAGCATTTGTGTAGTCATCATTATTATAACTATAGAATGAAATATAAAATGACTTCATAGTGATGCAAATGTCTTGTAATTGCGACATAAATAACATGCGATAAAGTTAAAGTTTTTCAAAGAGAATTTTACCATCCATTACAATTACAATTTAAAATGTTGATTAGTGACAGAAGGATGTACATTATATATTCAAATATCAAATCATTTTTTTATTTTTTCTTTTATTATTCATCCCATATGTTGACCCACTAGTTTTTTTCCAGCAAAATTTAACCCGGCCCAACTACATGTGAATTTTTTTTATCCAGTACAAGCAAGGCATGTGGGCATAGATGAACTTGCAACCTGCTGTATAGGTCCTCCGCGTTCAGTCTTGTACGTTAGAATATTAATATATCAATGCCTTACATTTACATTGTATGGGTTCAAGTTGGACCAATACTTCAAGTGGTCCAAATTAAAATTACCTTCAGGCTATTTCAAAAGTAAAAATAAAAAACGATCTTAATATTATCTCAGTTAAAAATGGGATACTTCCACAAGAAATTTGGTGTGCTAGACAACTGAAAAACAAATAATCTTTATAACTTTGAGATATCAATTCCCATGAACGTGTGGAAAGACATGGAGAACCTTGGGGTCTCATAGACCAATCATAGTGCTAAAAGTGTGTCTCTTCCTTTTGTTGTTGTTGAAGAAAAATAAGAACCGATTAAGATTGACTCACATGTAAAGTCGTGGATTCAGCTTCTGTTGTTGATTAGAGATTGATCCAAAATATTTAATAAATGAAGCTAAGATTATATCATTAAACCAAACAAGTTGTTATTTTTATCAATGTAATAATTTTAATACTTTTTTATACAAAGTTATTTCTTTTGGTTGTTTAATTAATGCATTTAGAACATTCATATGTATTATTCTTAGTTTTATTTTTTATTTTTAAGGAATATGTATTATTCTTAGTCATATAGTTTGTTGTAGTGTTACAAAAGGACTACATGTAGATAACAATATCATATAAGCGAGATCACATTGCATAAATATCTAAGTAAATGAGGTCAACTGATACACTATCCCACATTGCGTCCTTGTTTGCTGTCGATGTAGAACCTCTTTAATAAAAGATATATAAGTATCTTTGTTAACGTTAGCTGGACATTAAAAGATATATAAGTATCTTTTATTATTGAGACTTAATGCCAGCAATAGTGTCCACAATCACGTGTACCGTATTGACTCGTCCGCAATTCACAAGAAATAACCGTAGTCATTTTCGACCCAGCTTGCCAAAATCATATATGTTCAGAAACTTTTCCCTGTGAATTGAAGACCTCAAACTTCACAAAATGGGGTGGGTTCTACGTGATAAGTACTCCTCTGTGGACCGCCATGTTTAAAAATATCTGAAGCATTAACAACCATCAAAATGCTCTTTGAAAGTAAAAATTTATAGTACTCTTAGTTTGCTCAGTGTCGGTTTCACAAAACAAAAACAAAAACAACTGAATGCAACTTTTGATAACAATTATTTTGTGATAATATTAACTATTTTTATTTTCTATACTATGTGTTTTTAGTTTGTAAATATGAACGAAAATTCTAAACTTCGTGACAATGAAGTTTAGGAATGCATCACGTAAGTAATATATGTATTTTGGAGTGGAGAGAGCATAAGTTAAAAAAGTATGTATTTGTATTGATAAATTATTTAACGACACTTTTTGATTTGATCGTCAAAGTGTGTACGTACATTATCCCATTCGTCCGAAGAGAAAAGTTGTTGTCGTCGAAAGTATCTTATGTAAAGGTCATTCAACATCATCACTCAAGGATCATAGGTCCAACAAGATCTTTAGGCTACACTAAATACCCATGTCACTATAAATATGTCTAATAAGTGTTGACGTGTCATAAATGAATAAGTCACATAATTAAAAAACGACCCAAAAATGAGATGAGAGATCAAAATCCAGAAAGGAAAATAAAAGTTAAATAGAGATAAAGAAAACTAATTTTTATAATATGGAGACCAAAATTTCTTTTTTTTTTTAAATAGAGGGACAAAAATTGCATTACGTCTATTTAGTTTGCATACATTGTAAAACTTTTTTACACATGCATCTAATCAAATTGCTTTACAATGCCGCTTGTATAACATAGTTTCTAAAATATCTTCACAAAAATCTATATGACGTGATTTTATCAAATACATATGTAAAAAAGTTTCAACGATCGACGCGCATAGCGATTAAACGAAAAAAATTAACGAAAATGACATAAGGGAAACACCAGTTGAGGAGAATATAAGGGCAACGTGGTTCTCATCATGTGGATTTGGTTGCTCCAATACTAGGATTATGACCAAACAGCAGGTTGTCTTTCCTCTTTTTTAGACTAGTTATGCCCTTGCGTAGGGTGGTTCTAGAAGATGCTCAAAGGCTATAAACCTAGAGAGCACTTTCTTTATAGTTGCATACCATTTTCTGCTCTTGATCAACTCAACACGGCATTATCGAACATAAGTTTAGTTTGCTATTAAAGGTGTTTAAATCTCTCTTCTTTATAAAACATTTTATATGTAGAGATTAATTTTATTTTATGGTGAAACTTCTTACTTGATTAATTATTGAAATTTACATTTAGTTAAAGTTTATTGATCTGATCAAAATACTTTTCATTGAAAGGAAAAAAATGGGTATACCACTTCTTTTATGGACAAACAAATATTCATTCAAATACAATATATTTTTCATATTAAAATTGCACTTCTAACAGGATATATATATTCCATCGACTTAAACATAATCTGGATGTTGCTCATAATAATAGGGGACAAGTTATGTCAAACTCACAAGGCAACAATAATTAATCTCTAGAAGTTACATTTGCTTCAATTTATTTAGGTATAGAAGTAAAAGAAGAAATGAGTGAACTTTACAAAAAAGATTGTCCACATCAGTATAATAATGAATCAAACTGAGGCATGAGGCTGAGTATCGATTGATAAACTTAGTTTAGATTAGGTATCTTTAACATGATACTAAATATAGCTTGTAATTTACACATTCAAAAGGGTGCCTGCTTCATCTAATTCCATCACGAACAAAAGCTAGCCATCTACTTGTAAATTTATTTTATTAGTCTAATTTGGTAATTAAGGTAAGGTTAATCAACACATGACTAACTATATATATGCTGGCACCAAGAACATGGCACATATATTGCTTGTTTACTCATGCCAGCACAAGAGTAAGACAGTGCATCTCCAAATAATGTAAAGCCGAGTCTTCTGCTGCCTAATGTGCTTAGAACATTTTCGCCATGGCCGAAGCTTGGAAGAAGAAGAAGAAGAAGAAGATCCTCTCATGGATGAGAATGAGAAAATACTACTTATACCTGCCATTTGCAAGTTAAAAAATGTTTATGATTTGGTATGTGAGAGCGATATATTCTTCACTCTAAGTTGAGTATTTGATGTGAATGGTACTCTCCTATATATATGTGGTGCGGGGGAGGGATAATATTAGGGGAAGATATGAATTGAAGGAATCAAATTTGTGGTGGATTATTTGTTATGGCCCATGATTGCAAAATTGGGACATCTTCCATTGTCCATAGTAAGATAGATTAGTGACACTTTTGAGCTTGTTCCCCTTGAGAGGGACTTCTCATCTACTTCTTCATAGTAAGGCTCTTCCTTGTCTCCCCCTAATCTTTGCATGATTCACTATTTAATTAATTAACTTCTATACTCAATAATTAGGAAAATGTGGGCACATGTTAATAGACCAATGATAAAAATTATGTATTAGATGGATATTGTGTTAATTTATTTTTCAAAATTTTGAAAAATTATTTTTCCCTAAATGAATACTGATTATTTTTGGAATCCTTAACATATGCCCTTATATGACTATGTTATTTGTACAAAATATCAATGGTTGTTTAGTAGTATAGTTGGAAATTTGTTAGGCACACACCACATAAAATGAGTTCTCTTCTTCTAACTAATTTTTTTTTCATGCGTATGAATTAGAAATTGAACATCTAAAAAATCTATTGTTTAAGGGGATCTGAATTCCTTACTAATTAGACCAACTCATTACATGTAAGAAAAAGATATTTGTACAACCATTTTGTGACAACTTTTGAACATTAGATATTATCTCCAATTCTATTTTGATATGATACCTTTATACCATGCATATTATCTTCTATTTTGATATGTCTTTTATATGAAACTATGAAAGGGATGAGGGCTATCTATTGACTCGGAATATCTCCAATTCTGTGTAGTGTGAGAGACGTACAAGGCATCGAAATAAGGTTTTCATGCTTCAACAAAAGTACACAACAAACCATTTGGTCCTTTATTATTATTTTTTAAATAAAATATATAGTATTTTTAAGGACTTCTCTTTTGTTCTTTTTAGATATTTAATACATAGTTGGGAGAATGATTTTTCAAGAATAAACGGTTAAATTGCAAATGAAAGTGTAAATATATATAGTTGATGTATCAATTCTGAGTTAAAAATCTCGTATTTTAATATGACTCATATATTCAATGACTTAAAGTTTAGTTAAAATGTGATGTTCATTTCCACTTATTTAGTTACTCAAAACTTAATATATATTAATATTGGCGCCGTTTAGCGTACACAAGCTTAATAGGTCATGTATGGTGCGAGACTTGATATTACCTTTTTTTTTGTTGTTGAATAATGTGATATTGTTGTAGTTGTACTACGCTTTACATACAGTAGTGGGTGATAAGTATTATAATAACTATAAACTATCTATTCACATATTTAATTGGGCTTTGCTAGAAGCCACCTTCATGTCTTTTAGCAACCCACGCCTCAAGGTATGATTTCCAC